>Ga0070739_10001720_pt1 | contig 31676 bp, 35 predicted proteins | sample Coa_R1_7_FD_66445 | JGI IMG/M metagenome (GOLD analysis project Ga0070739, IMG submission 66445) | Surface soil microbial communities from Centralia Pennsylvania, which are recovering from an underground coalmine fire - Coalmine... | ecosystem: Environmental > Terrestrial > Soil > Unclassified ...
CCCGCAGCAGGGCGAGCTGGCGGGTGCGGTTGCCCAGGTTGGCGCCCAGCGCCACCCAGGCGACGGCGGTGGCGCTCAGCCGGTCGGCCCCGGCGCGGGCTCGTCGTGCAGATCGGCCGGCACGCCGCGGATCACGGCGTCGGCCGCCCGCAGCGCCCGCACGGTCTGCGGCACGTCGTGGACGCGCAGGATGTCCCCGCCGCGCTCGGCCGCCAGCACGCCCAGGGCAAGCGATCCCTCCAGCCGCTGCTCGGGCGGCGCTCCCCCCAGCAGCATCCCGACCGTCGACTTGCGCGAGATCCCCACCAGCACCGGCCGGGCCAGCCCGCGCAGCTCGCCGAGCCGGCGCAGGACCTCCAGGTTCATCGCCGGCGTCTTGCCGAAGCCGAGTCCCGGGTCGACGATGACGCGCTCGGTGTCGATCCCCGCCTTCTCCGCGACGACCAGCGACTCGCGCAGCCCCGCGGCCACCGCCTCGACCACGTCGCCCGGGTAGTCGGTGCCGCGCTGGTTGTGCATGCAGACGACGGCGCATCCCGGCGACGCGGCCACCACGCGGGGCATGTCGGGATCGCCGCGCAGCCCCCACACGTCGTTGACCACGTGCACCCCCGCCTCGATGGCCGCCTCGGCGACGCGCGCCTTGCGGGTGTCGACGCTGAGGGCCACGTGCGCGGGGAGCGCGCCGGCCAGCTCGCGCAGCACCGGCAGCACGCGGGCCAGCTCCTCCTCCGCCGGGACCTCGACCGAATGGGGGCGGGTCGACTCGCCGCCGACGTCGATGAGGTCCGCGCCCGCCTCGGCCATCGCCACCGCCGTCGCCACCACCGCCTCGGCGTCGCGCCCGGCCAGCCCGTCGCCCGAGAAGGAGTCGGGGGTCACGTTGACCACGCCCATCACCAGCGTCCGCACGCCGAAGCGGAGCAGGACCCCCCGTGCGTCGACCGGTCGCGGCGCGCCGCCCTTGCCCGCCAGCGCCTCCTGCAGCGCAGCTCCCAGCGCCTCGGTCCTGCGGCCCCACTCGGTGAGGCGGGCGGGCAGGTCGCCGAAGGCGCTGAGCGGGCCGAGGAGGAGGACCCGGTCGCCGTCCAGCGAGCTGAGCACCTCGCCGCCGAGGCCGCGGAAGATGCGCTCCAGCACCCGTGTCTCGTCGGGCGCGAGGCCGCGCATCGCGAAGGCCTCCTGGGACCCGTGCCGGGCCAGCAGGGGAAGCGCGGCGGGACCGGCGCCGAGGGCGAGCGCCTCGCTGCGGAGGACGTCGACCGGGCCGGGGAGCAGCGGGCGCACCCCGTAGCGCGCGGAGTCCACCGCGGTGAGAGGCACCCTCAGCGGCCCAACCGGCGTCAGGCCGAGGTGGGCGCCGCCTGCTCGGGGGCGACGTCGGCGGGCTGCAGGTCGCCCACCGCCGACTTCTTCGGCACCATGACGCGGCGCCGGAAGATGCAGACCCGCTCACCGCGCTGGTTGTAGGCCCGCGTCTCGACGTGGACCACGCCGCGGTCGGGCTTCGACTGCGACTCCTTCTTCTCCAGGACGGTGGTCTCGGCGTAGATGGTGTCGCCGTGGAAGGTGGGGTTCTCGTGCTTCAGCGACTCCACCTCGAGGTTGGCGATGGCCTTGCCGCTGACGTCGGGCACGCTCATCCCCAGCGCCAGGCTGTACACCAGGTTGCCCACCACCACGTTGCGCTTGAACTGCGTCTGCGTCTCGGCGTAGTGGGCGTCGAGGTGCAGGGGGTGGTGGTTCATGGTGATGAGGCAGAAGAGGTGGTCGTCCGCCTCGGTGATGGTCTTGCCGGGCCAGTGCCGGTAGGTGGCGCCGACCTCGAACTCCTCGTAGTAGCGGCCGAATTGCACGGATGCGGCTCCCCTGGCGATGACAATGTGCTCCTGTGCGCACTGTACCCGGACAAACCTCCGCCTCGCGGTGAGCGGGCAGGAGGAGCTCCCGCCGCCGGTCCCCGAGAGCGCCCTGTTCCACGGCAGGGCGATCGATCTGCTGCGCCGCCTCCCCGACGAGAGCGTCGACCTCGTCTACGTGGACCCGCCCTTCAACACCGGGCAGCGCCGCCAGGGCAGGCGCCTGCGCACCGCCCGCGACGCCGAGGGCGACCGCACCGGCTTCGCCGGCCGCCGCTACGCCACCACCGCCGAGCAGCGCGAGTCCTACGCCGACGCCTTCGACGACTACCTCGCCTGGCTGCGCCCGCACGCCGTCGAGACGCGCCGGGTGCTCAAGCCGCACGGCAGCCTCTACTTCCACATCGACCCCCGTGAGTCGCACTACTGCAAGGTGCTGCTCGACGAGGTGTTCGGCCGCGCGCAGTTCCTCAACGAGGTGATCTGGGCCTACGACTACGGTGCGCGCAGCACCACGCGCTGGTCACCCAAGCACGACGTCATCCTGGTGTACGTGCGCGACCGCGGGCGCCACCACTTCGACACCGGCGAGGTCGACCGCCTGCCCTACATGGCGCCGTCGCTGGTCACCCCGGAGAAGGTGGCGCGCGGCAAGCTGCCCACCGACGTGTGGTGGCACACCATCGTCCCAACCAACTCGCGCGAGCGCACCGGGTACCCGACGCAGAAGCCGCTCGGGATCCTGCGGCGCATCGTCGCCGCGTCGTCGAAGCCGGGCGACCTGGTGCTCGACTGGTGCGCCGGCAGCGGCACCACCGGCGTCGCCGCGCACCAGCTGGGGAGGCGTTTCCTGCTCGGCGACAGCAGCGCCGACGCCATTGCGCTGATGCGCAAACGTCTGGCCGACGTTGCCGGCCTGCGGGTGATCGAGGGCTGAGCGTCAGCCGGTGGCGGCGGGCAGGACGACGGTGAAGGTGGTGCCCTGGCCCAGCTCGGACTCGACGCTGATGTGGCCGCCGTGCGCCTCGACGGTGTGGCGGGCGATGGCGAGTCCGAGGCCCGCCCCGTCGCCGTCCCGCTGGCGCGAGCGGTTGGCCTTGTAGAAGCGCTCGAAGATGCGCGGCAGCGACTCCGCGGTGATGCCGACGCCGGTGTCGGCCACCTGCAGGGCGACGCGATCGCCGGCGCGCGGCTCGGCGCGCACGGTGACCGACCCGCCCTGCGGCGTGAACTTGATCGCGTTGTGGACGAGGTTGCGCACAACCAGCGCCAGCCGCGACGTCTCGCCGACCACGGGCGGCGTGCCGGCGGCGACGTCGAAGCGCAGCTCCACCCCGCGCTCCTCGGCCAGGGGGCGCAGCCGGTCGGCGGCGTGCACCAGCTCCTCGACCGGCACCGGCGACGGGTGGAGCGGCCGCTCGCCCGCCTCCATCAGGGAGAGTTCCAGCAGCTCGTCGACCATCTGGCGCAGGTGGGTCACCTCCTGGCCGATGCGCTCGACGAACTGGGCCGCCTCCTCGGGCTCGCCGAGAGCCCCGTTCTGCAGCGTCTCCACCAGGAGGTGGATGGCGGTGACCGGGGTGCGCAGCTCGTGGGAGACGTTGGCCACGAAGTCGCGCCGCACCGTCTCCAGCTGGCGCAGGCGGGTCTGGTCGCGGAGCACCACGGCGACGTCGACGTGCCCTTGCCCCGCAAGGGGAATCGCCCGCGCGGTGACGGTGCGCGCGCCGACCACCTCGGTGAGCTCGTCGTGGGTCTCGACCTGGCGCTCGAAGGCGCCGTTGACCAGCAGCGCGATGCGGTAGTCGTGCGCCACCTCGGCGAGTGGCCGTCCCACGGCGTCCTCGCCGGCGCCGAACAGCTCGCGTGCCGCGGCGTTGAGCCAGACCACCCGTCGCTGCGCCGACACCACGATGACGGCGTCCTCCAAGCGGTCGCACAGGGATGCCAGCAGCTCTGTCGACTGCGCTGCCCCGTCCACGGAGGACATGATCGAAGCAGTATAGGGAGGGCCGCCGGGCACCAGGCTCGTTGCAGGCCGTTAACGCTTTCTTAATGCCGACCTAAAGCACTGACAATGCGGCTCGGGGCACGATGGCGCCGTCAGAGAGCGGAGGCGCCCAACGATCAGGACCAGCCGTCCGAGCGCACCCGCCGATGGGGCTTGTATGCAACTGCGAATGCTCGCCGTGCCGGCCGTCGCCGGTCTCGCGCTCGTCGCCTGCGGATCCACCGACAACTCCACGAGCAGCAGCTCGTCGTCCGGCGCCGCGTCCGGCGCGGCCACCTCGTCGTCGACGACGGCCGCCTGCGCCACCGGGACGATCACGGCGAGTGGCTCGACGGCGCTGCAGCCGCTGGTCCAGCAGGCGGCCCAGGCCTACCAGGCCAAGTGCCCCGGCTCGACCATCACCGTCAGCGGCGGCGGTTCCTCGACGGGCCTGAGCAACGTCGCCAGCGGCGCCTCCGACATCGGAGATTCGGACGTTCCTGTCAGCAACGCGAAGGCCGTCGACCCGACCACGGTGACCGACCACCAGGTGGCCATCGCGGTCTTCGCGGTCATCGTCAACCCCAAGACCGGCGTCACCAACCTGACCACCCAGCAGGTGCGTGACATCTTCAGCGGCAAGGACACCAACTGGAGCCAGGTGGGCGGGGCCAACGTCCCCATCACCCTGGTGGAGCGCAAGACCGGGTCGGGCACGCGCCTGTCCTTCGACAAGGACATCATGCAGGGCACCCCGGAGGCGGCCAACCCGGCGTCGACGCAGGACTCCACGCAGCTCGTGCTCACCAGCGTCGCGGGACCGGCCGGCGGCGTGTCCTACCTGGTCGCGTCGTCGGCGGACTCGACGGTGACCAAGGTGAACCTCGACGGCGTGGCCCCGACCGGCGACAACGTCAAGAACGGGACCTACAAGTACTTCTCGCACGAGCACATGTACACCAAGACGTCGGCGAGCCCGCTGGCCACGTCGTTCATCGCCTTCATGCTCTCGTCCGACTTCCAGAACAGCACGGTGGCCCAGGCCGGCTACCTCCCCGAGGCCACCACGACGGAGCAGTCGCTCGCCGACAAGTAGGAGTCGGGCACGCAACCACCCCACACTCCCGTGACCGCAGGCCAGGGCGGTGAGGCGCCGACGCCTCCCGCCCCCGGCCTGAGCGGCGCCGTCGCGGTCCCCGGGCTGCGGCGGCGTTCGCGTCTCCTCGACCGCGTCTCGCGCCACGTCCTGCTCGCCGGCGCGGGCATCAACGTCGTGCTGGTCGTGCTGGTCGTCATCTTCCTGCTCTCTCGGGCCTGGCCGACCATCACCGACATCGGCCTGGGCAGCTTCTTCGGCAGCACCACCTGGGACCCCGACGCGGGGATCGGCTTCGGCGTCGGGATGTTCGGCGCCCTGGCCCCGATCATCGGCTCCTTCGCGGTGGTGCTGCTGGCGCTGCTCATCGCCGTGCCCTTCGCCCTCGCCGTCGCCGTGTTCATCACCGACACCAATCCGCGCGTCGGCGAGCGCTTCATCCGGCCCGCGGTCGAGGTCTTCGTGGGCATCCCGTCGGTGGTGTACGGGTACATCGGCTTCATCGCCCTGCTGCCGCTCCTGCGCAACATCGCCCCGCCCGGCCGCGAGGGCTCGGGCATCCTCGCCGCCGGCATCGTGCTGGCGATCATGGTGATCCCCACCATCGCCACCATCAGCGCCGACGGCCTCTACGCCGTGCCGCGGGCGCTCAAGGAGGGCTCCGCCGCGCTCGGCGCGACGCAGTGGCAGACCATCCGGCGCGTGCTGCTGCCGGCGGCCCGCGCCTCCATCGTCAGCGGCATCGTGCTCGGCTTCGCTCGCGCCATGGGCGAGGCGCTGGCCGTGGCGCTGGTGATCGGCGACGTCAACGTCATCCCCAGCGTCACCAAGGACGGCCTGGGCGCGCTGCTGCAGCCCTTCACCACGATGACCGTCACCATCACCGACGGCGTCGACAAGCTGGCCATCAACCCCGAGGGCACGGCCGCGCGCTACATGCTCGCCGTCGTGCTGCTCCTCGTCACCTTCCTGGCCATCATCCTCGTCCGCCTCGCCGCGCGCGGACGGCGTGGGAGCCGCGCGTGAACCGCCGGCTGCGCCGCAACAACAGCATCGCCATCGGCGTGGTCCGCGGCATGGTGCTCCTCCTCGTGGCGCTGCTCGTCTGGATGATCGTGCTGATGCTCAGCAAGGGCTGGAGCGAGCTGACGCGCGGCGGCTTCTACACCAGCGTCCCCAACATCGGCGGCCCCGGTGGGGGCATCGGCCCGCAGCTCTTCAACACCATCTACGTGCTCGTGCTCTCGATGCTGATCGTGCTGCCCATCGGGCTCGCCGGCGGCATCTTCTTCGCGGAGTACGCGGGCACCGGCCGGGTCACCAACCTCCTGCGGCGCGCCTCGGAGACACTGGCCACGCTGCCCTCGATCGTGGTCGGCCTCTTCGGCTACGCGTTCTTCGTGCAGGCGACGAATTCGCATCCCAGCCGCCTCGCCGCCGCCCTCAGCCTCACCGTCATCAACCTGCCCTACGTGGTGCGCATCTCCGAGGACGCCCTGCGCGCCCTGCCCCCGGCGTTGCGGGAGGGCTCGCTGGGCCTGGGCGCGACCCGCTGGCAGACGGTGTCCCGGGTGCTGGTCCCCGCCGCCCTGCCGGCGCTCATCACCGGCGCCATCATCGCCGCCGGACGGGTGTTCGGCGAGGCGGCGGCGATCCTCTTCACCGGGTCGAACTTCTCGCTCACCGCCCACTCCAACTACTCGCTCAACCCCTTCGACTCGGGCGACACCCTGGCCGTCGACCTCTACGTCTTCCGCATCCAGGCGGAGCCGAACGTGGTCACCGACGCACGGCAGTACGCCGACGGGGTGGCCGCGGTGCTCGTCCTGGCGGTCCTGTTGTTCAATGTGGGGGCACGGCTTCTCGGCCGGGCCGCCGTTCGACGCCTGCAGAGGACGGCGTGATGACCGCCATCGAGAGGATCCAGGAACCTGTGGCCCTCAGCCCGGTCCCGCAGCCACCGCGGCCCGCCAATCGCGTCACACCCGAGGCCGTGACCAGCGCCGTCGACTCGCCGGCGCTGAAGATGTCGGTGCACAACCTGCACTGCTACTACGGCGACTTCCTGGCCGTGCGCAACGTCTCCCTGGAGATCCCCGCGGGGAAGATCACCGCCATCATCGGCCCCAGCGGCTGCGGCAAGTCGACGGTGCTGCGCAGCATCAACCGCATGAACGACCTCGTGCCGGGCTTCCGCGCCACCGGGTCGATCATGCTCGACCGCGAGGACATCCTCGGTCCCACCTCCGACGCCATCGCCATGCGCCGCCGCGTCGGCATGCTCTTCCAGCGACCCAACCCCTTCCCCACGTCGATCTTCGACAACGTGGCATACGGGCTGCGCATCGCCGGGCGCATGCCCAAGAAGCAGGTCGCCGAGATCGTCGAGCGCGCCCTGGAGCGCGCCGCGCTGCTCGACGAGGTGAAGGACCGCATGGACCGCTCCGCGCTCGGCCTGAGCGGCGGCCAGCAGCAGCGGCTCTGCCTGGCGCGCGCGCTGGCCGTCGATCCCGAGGTGATCCTCATGGACGAGCCCTGCTCGGCGCTCGACCCCATCGCCACGCTGCGCATCGAGGACCTGATGCGCGAGCTGGCCGGCTCGGTGACGCAGATCATCGTCACCCACAACATGCAGCAGGCGGCACGCGTCAGCGACGCCACCGCCTTCATGCTGATGGGCGAGGGCCGCGCCGGTGAGCTGGTCGAGATCGGCCCCACGGTCGAGCTCTTCCGCAACCCGCGCGACCGCCGCACCGAGGACTACATCACCGGGCGCTTCGGGTGAGCCTGCCATGACCGAGCCGCTCCACCACCCGCACCGCCCCGTGCTCCAGGACGAGATGGAGCGCATGCGCGAGATGGTGCTCGACCTGGGTCGCCGGGTCGACACCGCCATCGGCCGCGCCACCCACGGCCTGGTCGACCGCGACGTCGAGGCCTGCGCCCGGGTCATCGCCGAGGACCATCACATCAACGAGCTGCAGCGCGAGGTGCGCGAGCTCTGCTTCACCGCCGTGCTCACCCAGGCCCCGGTGGCGCGCGACCTGCGCGAGATCCTCGGCATCCAGCACATGGCCGCGGAGCTGGAGCGCATGGGCGACCACTGCGTCAGCATCGCCAAGATCGGCCGCCAGCTCGCCGACCTGCCGGAGATCAAGCCCAACGTCGACCTGCCCTCGATCGCCCAGCTCACCCAGGAGCAGCTCCGCCAGATGCTCAGCGCCCTGGTGGCCCGCGACGTCGACGCGGCGCGCATCGTTGCTGCCAAGGATGACCGCATCGACAGGATGTACCACCGCGTCTTCGACGACCTGGTGCAGTGCATGGTGGAGGATGGCAGCAACGTGTACGCCGCGACCAACCTGATCATGGTGGCGCACCACCTGGAGCGGATCGCCGACCGGGTCACCAACCTCGCCGAGGACCTGGTGTTCCTGGAGACCGGCAGCATCGAGGAGCTGGGATAAGTGTGGCCACACACGCCGCCGTCGCACCGCGCCGGGCGCTAGGCTCGATGGCCAAGCGCATCCTCGTCGTCGAGGACGAGCCGACCATCCGGGAGACCCTCCGCTACAACCTGGTCAAGGAGGGCTACGTGGTCAGCGAGGCGGCCACCGGCACCGAGGCCCTCAGCGAGGCGCGCCGGGTGCGCCCCGACCTGATCCTGCTCGACCTCATGCTGCCCGAGCTGTCGGGGCTCGAGGTCTGCCGCATCCTCCGCCAGGAGATGCCCACCCCCATCCTCATGCTCACCGCCAAGGGCACCGAGGTGGACAAGGTGGTCGGCCTGCAGATCGGCGCCGACGACTACGTCACCAAGCCCTTCTCGCTGAGCGAGCTGATGGCGCGCATCGTGGCCCTGCTGCGGCGCGCGGAGATGAGCGGGACCGGGCAGCAGAAGCAGGTCGCCGAGGTCGAGTCGCTGGGCGACTTCCGGCTCGACCGCGCTGCGCGCACCGTCGCCGTCGGTGGCGAGGAGGTGCGCCTGGCGCCCAAGGAGTTCGACCTGCTCTCCTACCTGCTGGCCCATCCCGGCCGGGTGCAGTCGCGCGAGTCGCTGATCCAGCGCGTCTGGGGCAGCAACTTCTTCGGTGACCGCAAGACGGTCGACGTGCACGTGCGCTGGCTGCGCGAGAAGTTCGAGCGCTTCGACCAGCTGCCCTTCCGCATCACCACGGTGTTCGGGGTGGGCTACCGGCTGGACGTGCTCGAGGAGCGGTAGGCGAAGACCAGGACCTCCACGTTGGGGAATCGGTGCAGCCGCTCCGGCTCGCCGCCCAGCTTGCGCGCCACCGCGATCGAGGCGAGGTTCTCCGGATAGATGAGGCTGATCACCTTGGCTGCGCCCACGGTGTCGAAGGCCCAGCGCAACGCCGCCCCGGCCGCCTCGGTGGCGTAGCCCCGGCGCTGGTGCTCCGGTGCGACGACGTAGCCCACCTCCAGGTCCGGCCAGCCGAGCGGGAAGTACAGGCCGCTGCGGCCGATCGGCTCGCCCGTGGCCTTCAGCTCCAGCACCCACTGGCCGTACCCGCGCAGCGCCCAGTGGCCGGCGGCGGACGCCATCGCCCGCCAGGCCTGCTCGCGGTCCATGGTGGTGCCGTCGCCGAGGTAGCGGGTCACTGCGGGGTCGCCGTAGAGCCGGGCGAAGAAGTCGAGGTCGCCGTCGCGCCACTCGCGCAGCAGCAGGCGCTCGGTCTCGACGCGCGGGATGTCCGTGCCTACTTCGCCTTGTAGCGCTCGATCAGACCGCGCCCGATGATCATCTTCTGGATCTCGCTGGTGCCCTCGCCGATGATCAGCAGCGGCGCGTCGCGGTAGAGCTGCTCGACCAGGTACTCCTTGGAGAACCCGTAGCCGCCGTGGATGCGCATCGCCTTGGTGACCACCTCGAAGCACGTCTCGGTGGCGAAGAGCTTGGCCATGCCCGCCTCGATGTCGGCGCGCTCGCCGGAGTCCTTCTTCTGCGCCGCCATCTGCGTCATCAGCCGCGCCGCTGTGATCGCGGTGCCCATCTCCGCCAGGTAGAACTGGATCGCCTGGTGCTGCGCGATCGGCTTGCCGAAGGTGACGCGCTCCTGCGCGTAGGCCACGGCCAGCTCGAAGGCCCGCTGCGCGACGCCGACGCCGCGCGCGGCGACATTGATGCGCCCCACCTCGATGGCCGCCATCATCTGCTGGAAGCCCTTGCCCTCGACGCCGCCGAGCAGGTTGGCGGCGGGCTGGCGGTTGTCCTCGAAGACCAGCTCGGTGGTCTCCACGCCCTTGTAGCCGAGCTTCTCGATCTTGCGCGAGGCGCGGAAGCCCCGGTGCTTCTTCTCGGCGAGGATGACGCTCATGCCCTTGTGCGCGGGGTGCGCGTCGGGGTCGGTCTTCACCAGGGTGGCCACGACGGTGGCGTGCTCGCCGTTGGTGGCCCACATCTTGGTGCCGTTGATGACGTACTCGCCGTTGTCGCGCACGGCGCGGGTGCGGATGGACTGCACGTCGGAGCCGCAGCCCGGCTCGCTCATCGAGTAGCCGCCGTGGTACTCGCCGGTGGCCAGCTTGGGCAGGAACCGCTGCTTCTGCTCGTCGGTCCCGTAGGTCTCGATGAGGTAGGCGACCAGGAAGTGCGTGTTGATCACCCCGGTGATCGACATCCAGCCGCGCGCGATCTCCTCGCAGCACATCGCGTAGGTCTCGTAGTTGAGCCCCGCGCCGCCCCACTTCTCGGCGATGGCGAAGCCGAAGAAGCCGAGCTCCTTCATCTTGCGCACGATCTCGTCGGGGTAGACGTCGTCGTGCTCCAGGTCGTGCTCGACCGGGATGATCTCCTTCTCGACGAAGTCGCGCACCATGGCGACGATGTCGCGCTGCTCCTGGGTCAGGGTGCTGGCCATGGTCGTCGGCTCCCGGACGCGCTAGCCGGCGGCGCCGGCCGCGGCCGGCTCGGCCGCCTGGCTCGGCGCCAGCCCCGCCGCCTTGCCGCGCAGGAAGAACTGCGTCGCCATCTTGCGGCTGGCCTCGTCGATCATCTCGTCGCCGAGCATCACCGCGCCGCGGCGCTCCACCTCGGTGGCGTGGCGGTAGGCGTCGAGGATGGCGACGGCCCGGTCGAACTGCTCCTGGCTCGGCGTGAAGGCCTCGTTGCAGGGCGCGATCTGGTCGGGGTGCAGGCACCACTTGCCGTCGTAGCCGAGCGCCGCCGCCTTCTTCGCCGCCACCCGGTAGCCCTCGACGTCGCGGATGGCCAGGTAGGGGCCGTCGATCACCTGGATCCCGGCCGCGCGCGCCGCCACCGCGAGGCGGAAGAGCACGTAGTGGAAGACGTCGCCCGGGTAGTCGGTGCTGCCGCCCGCCACCGTCAGCGAGGGGAGCTGCATCGACGCGGAGAAGTCGGCGGGCCCGAAGATGATCGTCTCCACGCGAGGGCTGGCCACCGCGATCTGGTCGACGTTGACCAGGCCCTGGGCGTCCTCGATCTGCGCCTCGATGCCGATGCGGCCCGGCTGCAGCCCGAGCTCCTGCTCCAGCTGGGTGAGCGCCCGGTCGACGAAGGCCACGTCGCCGGTGTTCTGCACCTTGGGAACCATGATGCAGTCGACGATGCGCCCCGCCCCCTCGACGATCTCCAGGATGTCGCGGTAGGCGTACTGCGAGGTCACCTGGTTGATGCGGACCACCCTGACCTTGCCGGACCAGTCGTGGGTGCTCAGCGCCTCGACGAGCTTGGCCCTGGCGCCCGGCTTCTCCAGCGGGGCGGTGGCGTCCTCGAGGTCGAGGAACACCTCGTCGGCCGCGCTCGCGGCGGCCTTTTCCATCATGCGCGGGTTGCTGCCAGGACAGGCAAGAACCGAGCGGCGAAGTCGCTGGGGCATGGCGGGTGGAGACCTCCTTCCCGGTCGCGAACCGTGACCGTGTTGGCCCGATTCTACTGAGGAGGCTCGTCGCGGCGCGGAGGGCTGGGCCGGTCGTCGGGTGGGATGAAGCCGCCGCGGCCCTGGTCGCCGGAGCCGCCCTCGCCGTCGTCGGGCGTGCCCGGGAAGCCGGGGAAGCCGCCGAAGCCGGGGAAGGACCCGAACATCTTCTGCAGCGCCTCGGGACCGCCCAGGTCCTCCTGGACCCGCTCCATCACCTGCCCGAGCAGGTCGGCGAGCCGCGGGTCGCCCATCAGCTTCTCCTGGGCGCCGCCCATCTGGCCGAGCAGGTCCTTGATCGCCGCCTCCTGGGCCACCTGCATCAGCACCGGCTGGGAGGCGGCGCCGACCACCATCTGGGCCTGCTGGCGGAGCATCTCGAAGCCCTGGCAGGCGATGCACTCGCCCTGGTGGTTGCAGCGGCAGAGCGACGCCTTGAGGCGGTCCAGCTCGCGGTGCAGCCCGGAGAGATCGACGGGGTCGGCCACGCTCCGATGCTACGCGCTTTGCGGCGCCCGCCCGGCCGCGGGGTCGAGCGATCGGAGGCGCTTCATGGTTCTTTGCAAGTTTTCCTGGCCGATCCTCGTCACTGGCCCTGATACTGGGCGGGCAGCGGCCGCTCCCACCACGGACCTCCCATGCATCTCCGCCTCCTCGCGTCCCTCGCCGCCGGTGCGGCCGTGCTCCCAGCCGCGTCCAGGACGGCGCTGACGGTCCAGGCGGCTCCACGGACCAGCTGCACCGCGGGCACGATCACCCTCGAGGCCTCGATCCCCGGCGTCCTGCAGGGCGCCGAGGCGGTGAGCTTCCCCATCAGCCTGACCCCCAAGGGGGGCGGTGCGGCCACCCCGTCGAGCCTCGCCTTCACCGCGGGGCAGACCAGCCGCAGCACCGACGTCTCCGGCCTCGCCTTCGACACCTACACCGTCCACGAGACCGCGCCGGCCGGCTGGGTGGCCCAGCCCGACCAGGACGTCACCGTCAGCGGCACCCAGTGCAGCGGCACGGCCAGCTTCGGCAACGCCCTCACCCCGGCCACCGCCACCTTCCAGGTGGCCACCACACCCGCGGGCAACGAGTCGGGCTGGACCTTCACCCTGGTCGGCCCCGGCACCCCGAGCGGCGGCGAGAAGCTGCTGACCACCGGCACAGCGCCGGTGACCTTCACCACGCCCCTGCAGGAGGGGATGTACACCGTCGCCCAGACCACGCTCAACGGCTGGGACCAGACCGGCGCCACGGGCTGCGTCTTCACCGTCGACTACCCCGCCGACGCCGGCCGGGCCTTCGCCTGCAGGGTGGAGGACACCGAGGAGGGCCACGTCACCGTCGCCTCCACCCACGGGGGCCAGGCGCCCAGCGGCACCGACGCCTTCCACTTCGTGCTGAGCGGCGGTCCCGACAACGTCCTGCTCACCCAGGTCTCCGACGCCGCCGACCGGGGCGCCCTCGACTTCGGCCTGCTCCGCCCCGGCAGCTACACGCTCTGCCAGCAGGCGCCGCCCGCGGGCTGGGCCACCACCCTGGTCGCCCAGGGCGGCCTTCCCGACGCCGGCGGTGACATCTGCCTCCCCTTCCAGCTCACCGCCGGCCAGGCCCGGGCCTTCACCGTCGACACCACGAGCCCGGCCGTCGCCGCACCCACCCCGGCTCCGACGCCCACGCCGGCGCCCCGCAGCGGCGTCCAGGGCAGCAGCGGCGTGCAGCTCCCCGCCACGGGCGGCGGGATCGCCATCCCCAACACCGGCGCCGGCGCCCAGGCCGCCCTGGCAATCCCCATGCTGCTGCTGGGCGGCGCCCTGGTCGCCACCGGCCGCCGCCGCGAGCGCCGCCGCCGCTAGACGGTCGCCGTCCGGCGCGACCGGGCCGGCCTCCGCCCGCTGCGGAGACGTGATCGAGCCGCGATGTTGCGCTGCGCCGGAAATCGGCTATAGTCCCCTGTGGTGGGAGCCTTCGGGCGCAGTCGTGACGACGCTTCGTCGTCCCCACCGTCCTTCGCCTCACGAATGACGGTGCGCACCCTTCAGTCTCCGCCCAGGTGCATTCCGTTGTTGCGCCGGTCCCGTGCAGGATCGACCGGCGCTCCGAGGTTGACAGTCCGCTGATCTCCCCCGACCTCGCCCTCGACCGGCTCCATCTCGTCGTGCCCGACGGCAGCGACGCCATGGTCGTCCTCAGCACCCTCGTCAACGGCGACGGTGAGGACCCCCGCACGGTGTTCGCCGAGCGCCTGTCCGAGCTCGACCATCTGACCGTGTCCTTCACCGAGGAGGACCCGCCCAAGATCCAGCTCACCCTGCCCGACCTGACGCTCATCTGCGCGCCCGACCCGGCGCCGGACGGGAGCCGCGAGCACATGGCGTTGCGCGTGGTCACCCTGCGGCCCACCAACGGGCACCCCGAGGGCGCCAAGGTGCTGACGGTCACCGCCCGCCACCCCGTGGTCAGCGCCGCCAACGGGCACGACAGCGACACCCACCGCCTCCTCGACTGGCGCGTCGCCTCCAAGAAGGCGGCCGTCTCCGAGGCCCTCTACGCCACCCTCAAGCTGGTCGAGCGCCTGGAGACCGCGGAGAAGAACCGCGCCGCCACCCAGCGCACCCACTTCGTCGGCGCCCGCGAGTTCTGGCGCTGTCGCAACTGCCGTGCCCTCTGGCAGCCCGACAAGCACGAGCGCTGCCCGTCCTGCGGCCGCGAGTTCACCGCGGCCGACCGCAAGCAGCCCGAGCTGGGCAAGGTCGAGCTCAGCGTCCCCGCGGGCGAGCCGATCTCGCTGCAGGCCGACGCCGCGGTGCTGGTCGAGCCCGAGGACGAGCCCAACTTCGTCGGCCGCGTCTCCCGCATCGACCACCAGCGCCGCATCGTCGAGGTGGTGGCGCGCACCTTCGAGCACGCCGGCACCGAGGGCTACATCACGCCGTCGTTCAACCGCGCGCTCTACGGGGCCAAGCGGTCGGTGCTCGCGGCCATCGCCACCCGCGACTTCGGCGTCGGGCTGCTCGCCCAGCTGATGGTCTCGCCCGACACCGTGTACGCGCCGTCGCCGAGTGACATCGGCACGGAATGGCGGACCCCGGGAATGCAGTCGAACCCGCCGCAGGATCGCGCGGTGTCGATGCTGGCCTCGCTGTCGGCGGGACAGTCGGTGTTCATCCAGGGCCCGCCGGGCACCGGCAAGACGACGGTGATCGTCGAGGCCATCAAGCGCCGTCTGGAGCGCAATCCCGACGAGCGCATCCTGGTCACCTCGCATTCGAACCTCGCCGTCGACAACGCGCTGGAGCGCCTCGCCGGGACACCGGGGATGCGCGCCGTGCGCGTGGCGCGAGCAGAGCGCGTGCATCCCGCCGTCGAGCGCTTCCGCTGCGACGACGAGGACGACCCGCGGCTGCTGGAGGCCAACTGCTACTTCGCCACCTGCGCCACCGCGGCGACGTCGGCCATCACCGACATGAACTTCGACGTCGTCATCCTCGACGAGGCCAACAAGGCGCGCGTCGACGAGGCATTGCCGGCATTGCGTCTCGGTGCAGCCCTGGCGCTGGTCGGCGACCACAAGCAATTGCCGCCGGTCGAGGACGACGCGCTGTACGGCATCGTCGAATCCGATCCGCAGCTGGAGGAGCTGGTCAACCGCTCGCTCTTCGAGCAGGCGTGGGAGGGTGGCCTGCCGGAGCCGGCGCGCTGCCTGCTCACCATCCAGCACCGCATGCACCCCGACATCGCGCGCTACGTCTCGCAGGCCTCCTACGAGGGGCAGCTCGAGGATGCGCCCGAGGTGCAGCGGTATCCCTTCGTCACCCGCAAGCCGTTCCCGGTCGCGCTGCACTTCGTCGACACCGAGGGGATGCGCGGCGTGCGCGAGCGGCGCGGGCCCGGTGGTGCGCTGCGCAACGAGGCGGAGGTGCGCGTCGCGGCGCAGGTGGTGCGGCTGCTCGACGAGCGCTGCCCGCGCGAGCTGACCATGGCGGTGATCGCCATGTACGCCGAGCAGGTGGAGCGCCTGCGCCAGGCGCTGGGGCGGCGCAAGTTCAAGCGGCCGGTGAAGATCGACACCGTCGACTCCTTCGAGGGGCGCGAGGAGGACCTCGTCGTCATCTCGCTGGTGCGCTCCAACGAGCGCGGCCGCATCGGCTTCCTGCGCGTGCCCAACCGCCTGAACGTGGCCATCTCGCGGGCCAAGCGGCTGGTCGCCTGCATCGGCGACAGCGCCACCCTGCGGGCGGGCGAGGAGTCGATGTACGGCGAGCTGGTCGAGGCGGCGCGGTCCACCGGCGGGTGGGTCTCGGCGGCCGAGCTGGTGACCCCGGTGAAGAAGCGCAAGGGCAAGGGCGGCGGCCAGGGCCAGCAGATCGCCGCCGAGGGCGGCGCGGCGCTCGGCCCTGACGGGCAGCCCATCCCCGGTGCGCCGGGAACCGGCAAGAAGCGCCGCCGTCGCGGGCGCAAGCGCCGCGGTGGGGGCGCCGGTGAGCAGCAGGTGGCGGCGCAGCTCGCCCTGGTCGGGCCCGACGGGGAGCCGCTGGCTGCCGGCGAGGGCGCGCCCGCGGTGCTGGGCCCCGATGGGCAGCCGATCCCTGGGACGCGCAAGAAGCGGCGCCGCCGCCGTCGCCGTCGTGCCGGGGGCGTGGGCGTGCCCGGCGTGCAGGGCGAGTCGCAGCTCGATGGCGATGCCGGTTCCGGGGAAGCGGGTTCCCACGAGGGTCCGCCGGCCGGTCTCGGCGAGGACGGGCAGCCCCGCTCCGGCGGTTCGCGCCGCCGCCGTCGCCGCCGCCGCAGCGGTGGGGGCGCGGCCGGTGAGGACGGCACTCCGCAGGCCGACGGCGGCGATCAGGCGCCCGTGGAGCTCAGCCTCCCCGTCGAGGCCTGACCCTCAGCGGCTCACCAGCCCGGCGGCGGCTCCTTGCGGTTGAGCAACCGCACGAAGTCCTCGGCCCGGGCCATCGCCCCACCCGGCGACGGCACCGCGCCGCGGTCAGCGGCTCACCAGCCCGGCGGCGGCTCCTTGCGGTTGAGCAACCGCACGAAGTCCTCGGCCCGGGCCATCGCCTCCCAGCGCCGGCTGAAGAAGTCCTGGCAGATCACCCGCTTGTCCGCGAGTGCGACCACGGTCACCGCCCACTGGTTGAGGGCGCGCGAGACCTCGACCTCGTGGGTCTCCGCCTCGTTGCGCAGCACGACACCGCTCGGCGCGGCGCGCCGGGTGCGGTCGTTACGTCGGGGAGCGGCCATGGCCATTGCACTACCTCCTCGCGGAGCATGATTCCAGGCCGGCTCTCGGCTCAAACCGTGATCCAAGAGCAGGTAGAGAGACGACGGGCGGGCGGCCCGTCGAGGGGGCCCACGATGGCGCCAACCGGTCCCCTCTATCTTCGCCTATCCCGGCCGGGGAAAAGAAGGGGGGAGTTTAGCCCAGCTGTCCCCGTGTGGCGCGTCAGAGATCCAGGTCGAGCTGGCCGTCGCCGCGTCCCCGCCGGCCCGGTGGGCGGGCGGCGCGCTCGCGCCTGGGCGGCTCCTCCGGCTCGAAGGGCGGCGGCTCCGGCGCCTCGCGCACCCACTCGGGAATGCGCCCGTCGCGCTGGCGCATGGTCTCCAGGATGGGGGGTGGCGGCTTGGGCAGGTCGAGCCCCAGCAGCGCGCCCATCTCGAAGGCGTTGACCACCGCGTAGTTGCTGCGGTTGTTGTTGAGCAGCGCGTGCACCGGCACGCCCGACTCGGCCGCCGCCTCGATGGCCGGCACCCACTCCTCCAGCTCGCGTGGGGCGTAGAGGTAGTCGAAGCGGTCGGCGCTGGACCTGGCGTTCCTGACGTACCAGGTCTGCCGGTTGCGCCCGTGGAAGCGGGCGATGCAGAGCTTCGGCGAGGTCACCGCCAGCACCGGCGGCGCCGTCGCCGAGCCGAGCTGCGGCGCGTCGACGCCGACGTACACCGCGTCCAGCTCGCGCAGCAGGTCCTGCGTCTGCGGCCAGGCCTCCCCGTCGAACCAGGAGCGGTGGCGGAACTCGATCGCCACGATGTCCTCGGGATGGCGCTCGCGGGCCTCGGCGACGACGTCGCGGTTCTGCGGAGTATTGGTGAACCATGGCGGAAACTGGTAGTGCACGGCGACCAGGCGGCCCGACTCGCGAAGTGGTTGCACGGCAAGGAGGAAGTCGCTCACCTCCTCGCCGGTGGGCGGCCGTGGCACGCCGTTCTCGCGCTCGTGCCGGGTGAGCGCCTTGTACGCCTTCATGTTGAAGCGGAAGTCCGGCGGGGTGCGGGACAGCCAGCCGTCGACGACCTGTGGCCTGGGGATGCCGTAGAAGGTGGTGTCGATCTCGACGATGGGGAAGTAGCGCGCGTAGAAGGCGAGCTTGTCGCGCTGGCGCTTTCCCTTCTCCAGCTCGGGCGGGTAGAAGTGCTCGTGGTCGGCCCAGTTGCAGGTGCCGACGAGGATCTCGGCTGGCATCGCCGCCGGCCACGATAGCGGTGGGAACGCTAGGCTGGTGCGCCGTGGACCTGGAACGACTGCGCGACGTCGCCCTGCACGCCACGCGGGCGGGTGACGCGGTGGTGCGCGACTGGGTCGCCCGCCGCACCGCCCTGGGGACGCAGACCAAGGGCGTCGGCGACTACGTGACCGAGGCCGACAGGGCCGCCGAGCGGGCGATCCTGGAGGTGCTGCGCGAGCGGGCGCCGGAGATCGAGGTGCTCGCCGAGGAGTCGGGCGGGGCGGTCAGCCGCGACCGTCCCTTCTGGGCCGTCGACCCCATCGACGGCACCACCAACTTCCTGCGCGGCTTCCCCGTGGTGGGCATCAGCGTCGGGCTGATGCAGGGCGGCCAGCCCGTGGTGGCCGCGGTCAGCGCCCCGCTGCTCGGCGCGGCCTGGTGCGCGGCGCGCGGCCACGGTGCCCGGGACGCCGAGGGCCGGCCGCTGCGCGTCCGCGACGACCCGCAGAGCCGAGGGGTGGTGGCCACCGGCTTCCCCTTCCGCCACCCTGAGCTGCGGGAGCGCTACCTGCCCGTCTTCGACGGTGCCGTCGAGCGCTTCGAGGACATCCGCCGCGCCGGCGCCGCCAGCCTCGACCTCGCCTACGCCGCCCAGGGCGCCTTCGACGGCTTCTTCGAGCTCAACCTCTCGCTCTGGGACATCGCCGCCGGAGCCCTGCTGGTCACCGAGGCCGGGGGGGTGATCACCGACTGGGAGGGCGACGCCGAGGCCGTCTTCGCGTCGGGCGACATCGTGGCCGGGTCGCCCCGCTGGCACGAGCAGATGCTGGCGCTGACGGTAACCGCGGGCGCCACGCCCGACTTGCATTCCCGGTGACCGACGCACACGCCGCGCCCCGCCCCCAGCTGCTCGCGGGCAAGCGCGTGCTGGTGACCGGCGTGCTCACCCCCAAGAGCATCGCCTTCGCCATCGCCGAGGCGGCGCAGCAGGCGGGTGCGCGCGTGGTGCTCACCAGCTTCGGCCGCGCCATGAGCCTCACCGAGCGCAGCGCCAGGCGCCTCGACCCAGCGCCCGAGGTGCTGGAGCTCGACGTCACCAGCGTCGAGCAGACCGAGGCGGTGGCCCGGCACCTGCGCGACACCTGGGGCGGACTCGACGCCGCCGTCCACGCCGTCGGCTTCGCCCCCGACGACGCCCTCGGCGGCCGCTTCCTCGACACCCCGTGGGAGTCCGTCGCCACCGCCGTACAGGTGAGCGCCTTCAGCCTCAAGACGATGGCGGCGACCCTCGCCCCGCTGATGCCGCAGGAGACGGGCGGGGCGCTGGTCACCCTCACCTTCGACGCCGCCCAGGCGTGGCCGCTCTACGACTGGATGGGCCCCACCAAGGCGGCGCTGGAGTCGATCGTCCGCTACCTCGCCCGCGACCTCGGGCCGCGCCACATCCGGGTCAACGCCGTCGCCGCCGGACCGCTGGAGACCATGGCCGCCAAGTCGATCCCCGGCTTCAACGCGCTGAAGAACTCGTGGAGCCGGCAGGCGCCGCTAGGATGGGACCCGGCCGACGCCCGCCCGGTCGCCGACGCCGTCGTCTTCCTGCTCAGCGACCTGGCGCGCGCCGTCAGCGGCGAGGTGTTGCACGTCGACGGCGGCTTCTTCTCACAGGGCGCGCCGCCCTCCCTCGGCAGCGCGGAGGACGAGTAGGACACACATGGCAGAGAGCAACGGGCGCGTGCGGGTGGTGGTCACCGGCATGGGCGCGATCAGCCCGCTGGGCAACGACCGCCACAGCACCTGGGAGGCGGCCAAGGCGGGACGCAGCGGCATCGACGTCATCGAGAGCTTCGACGCCACCCCGCTCCCGGTCCGCATCGCCGGCGAGGTGAAGGGCTTCGACGCCGCCGAGGCGCTGGGGCGCAAGGAGGCGCGGCGCTCGTCGCGTGCCTGCCACCTCGCCGTCGTCGCGGCGCGCGAGGCGGTCGCCGACAGCGGGCTGGACATCGCCGCCGAGGCGGAGGACGTCGGCGTGCTCATCGCCTCGGGCATCGGCGGCCTCGAGTGGCTGGAGGCGAACGTGCTTGCCCTGGCCAACGGCGGCCCCCGCCGGGTGTCGCCGTTCACCGTGCCGTCGATCATCGTCGACATGCCGGCGGGCATGGTGTCGATCGACCAGGGCGCCAAGGGCCCGAACTTCGCGGTGGTGAGCGCGTGCGCCTCGGGGGCGCATGCCATCGGCGAGGCCGCGGAGTGGATCCGCCGCGGCGACGCCACCGCGGTGCTGGCGGGCGGCACCGAGGGCTCGATCACCCCCATCGGCCTCGCCTCCTTCGCGGCGATGCAGGCGCTCTCCAGCCGCAACGACGAGCCGCAGCGCGCCTCGCGCCCCTTCGACAGGGACCGGGACGGCTTCGTGATGTCGGAGGGCGCCTCGGTGCTGGTGCTGGAGGAGCTGTCGCACGCGCAGGCCCGCGGAGCGACGATCTACGCCGAGCTGGTGGGCTACGGCGCCAGTGCCGACGCCTCGCACATCACCCAGCCGGACGAGCAGGGCGACGGTGCGCGCCGCTGCGTCGAACGGGCCCTGCAGCGCGCGGGCGTGGCGCCCGCAGACGTCGACTACATCAACGCGCACGGCACCTCGACCGCCCTCAACGACGCGGCGGAGACGCGGGCCTTCAAGCGCATCTTCGGCGAGCACGCCTACCGGGTGCCGATCTCGTCGACGAAGTCGATGACCGGCCACCTGCTCGGCGCCGCGGGCGCGCTGGAGGCGTTCTTCAGCGTCATGGCCATCCACGACGGCTTCCTGCCGCCCACCATCAACCTCGACACACCGGACCCGGAGTGCGACCTCGACTACGTGCCGAAGGTGGGTCGCGAGGCGTCGCCGCGCCTGGTGATCAGCACCTCGTTCGGCTTCGGCGGGCACAACGCCTGCCTGGCGATCGCGGCGCCGCCGCACTAGGGTCGTGCACGAGCACCGTGCCGGTGACGGGGTGCTCCGCCTGCAGCGGGCGGACATCACGACATTGCGTGTGGATGCAATCGTCAACGCCGCCAACCAGCACCTCGCCGGCGGGGGAGGGGTCGACGGCGCCATCCACCGCGCCGCCGGGCGCGCGCTGATGGAGGAGCTGCGCCGGCGCTACGACGGCTGTCCCACCGGCTCGGCGGTGATCACCGGCGCGGGAGCCCTGCAGGCGCGCTACGTCATCCACGCGGTGGGTCCGCGCTGGCGCGACGGCGAGCATGGCGAGCCCGACCTGCTGCGCTCGGCCTACCGCACCTCCTTCGCACTGGCCGCCGAGCACGGCTGCGCGTCGGTGGCGGCGCCGTCGATCAGCACCGGCATCTACGGCTTCCTCATCACCCTGGCGGCGCCCATCGCCCTGGCCGAGGCGCTGGCCGCATTGGCGGCCCCGACGTCCGTGCGCGAGGTCACCTTCGCGCTCTTCTCGGCCGGGGACCTGGAGACCTTCGGCACCGCCCTGCGCTCGCTCGGTGGCTAGCGGAACAGCCGCGTCGCAGCCGCTGAACAAGTCTTTGCGGCGCGTCATCATGGCTTGTGGGGCGGCGGCGCAGGATGGGGCCATGAAGCACCACAAGCGGGGGAGGCCGGAGGCCCGGCGCACGCCGCGCGAGATCCACGTCCGGGTCACCGCGCCGCGTCCGCTCACCGACCCGGCGCCCGACGTGTGGGTGGTCAACGGCCGCGTCATCCGCTTCCTCGACCCCTCCCGCCCGGACGTCGACAGCCTGCCGCGCGAGCGCAGCCGCCGCTTCGGGCTGCTGCGCGCCTTCGCCCACCGCTAGGCACCTCCCAGACCGCGGTTCTTGGCGGGCGCGCCGCCGTCCCCGGCGGGTCTGCCGTAGGCTTGCGGGATCGACACCCAGGCCATCCTCCCGACCCCGACCGCCGCGTCCGCCGAGTCGGCGCCCTCGCCAGTTCTCATCGAGGCGCGCGGGCTGACCAAGCGGTTCGGCGACCGCCTCGCCGTCGACGCCGTCGACTTCAGCGTCGGCCGCGGCGAGGTCTTCGGCTTCCTCGGCCCCAACGGCGCGGGCAAGACGACGACGATGCGCATGATCGGTTGCGTCTCGCCGATCACCTCCGGGCATCTCCGCGTCCTGGGCATGGACCCGGCCGTCGACGGGCAGCGCATCCGCGCCCGCCTCGGCGTGGTGCCGCAGGCGGACACCCTCGACACCGAGCTCTCCGTCGGCGACAACCTCATGGTCTACGCGCGCTACTTCGACATCCCGCGCCGCGAGGCGCGCCGCCGCATCGCCGAGCTGCTCGACTTCGTCCAGCTCGGTGACCGGTACGGCGAGGTGGTCGACTCCCTGTCCGGCGGCATGAAGCGCCGCCTCGTCATCGCGCGCGGCCTGATCAACAGCCCCGAGATCATCCTGCTCGACGAGCCCACCACGGGGCTCGACCCGCAGGCGCGCCACCTCCTGTGGGACCGGCTCTACCGCCTCAAGCAGCGCGGCACGACGCTGGTGCTGACCACCCACTACATGGACGAGGCCGAGCAGCTCTGCGACCGCCTGGTGGTCATGGACCACGCCCGCATCGTCGCCGCGGGGACGCCCGCCTCGCTGATCGCCGAGTACTCGACGCGCGAGGTGGTCGAGCTGCGCTTCGCCGACGAGCAGCGCGACGGGCTGGCGCCGTCGTCGTTCGCCGGCCTCGCCGCCCGCGTCGAGATGCTGCCGGACCGCGTGCTGCTCTACACCGATCGCGGAGAGCCCACCGTGGAGGCGGTGCACCGGCACGGGCTGTCACCGGCGTCGGTGCTGATCCGTCGCAGCACGCTGGAGGACGTCTTCCTCCGACTGACCGGGCGGTCACTGGTCGAGTGATCGAGCTGCGGCCCGCGCTGCCGGTGGCGGCGCACAACTTCGTCGTGTTCCGGCGGGGATGGAAGAGCGCAGCGTTCCTCAACGTCGTCCAGCCGCTGCTCGTGCTCAGCGCGATGGGCATCGGAGTCGGCGGGCTGGTGGGCCGTTCGCGCGGCAGCGTCGACGGAGTCACGTACCTGCAGTTCCTGGCGCCGGGACTGCTGGCCACCACGGCGATGCAGACGGCGGCGGCGGACATGACCTACCCGATCATGAGCCGTCTGATCTGGAACAGGACCTACGAGGCGATGCTCAACACGCCGGCGCGGGTGCGCGACCTCCTCACCGGCGAGGTCGTCTGGCTGGCGGCCCGGCTGTTCGCGGTGTCGCTGCTGTTCTACGCGGTGGCGCTCGCCTTCGGCGCGGGCCGCACGGCGACGGCACCGCTCGCCATCCCGGTGGCGACGCTCACGGGGCTCGCCTTCGGCGTGCCCGTGATGGCGTACAGCGCGACACAGCGCGGCGACTCCGGGTTCAACGCGCTCAACCGCTTCGTTGTCATCCCCCTGTTCCTTCTCAGCGGCAGCTTCTTCCCCATCACCCAGCTGCCCGTCTTCCTGCAGGCGCTGGCCTGGACGTTCCCCACCACGCACGGCGTCGAGCTGTGCCGCGAGCTGTTCCTGGGGCGGCCACTGGGCATCGGCGCGCTCGGGCATCTCCTCGTGCTGCTGGCCTTCCTCGTGGTCGGGATGCAGCTGGCGCGGGTGACCATGACGCGGAGGCTCGTGGTGTGAGCGCCGCCGTCGCTGCCCTCGCCCGCGTGATGCCCGGCGGCGGCGGGCAGTCGATGCGACTCGTCGAGCGCAACCTGCTGGTGTTCCGCAAGAACGGCGGCTGGCTGGTGATCCTCTCGGGGTTCATCGAGCCGCTGCTCTATCTCGCGGGCATGGGCTTCGGCGTCGGTGCGCTCATCGGGCGCGTCGGCGGGGTGCGCTACGCGGTGTTCGTGGCGCCGGCGCTGATGGCCTCGTCGGCGATGAACGGGGCGGTCAACGAGACCACCTTCAACATGTTCTACAAGCTGCGCTACCTGAAGCTATACGACACCGTGCTTGCCACCCCGCTGCGCATCCTCGACGTCGCCGTCGGCGAGGTGACCTGGGCGCTGATGCGCAGCGCCTCGTACGCCGTGTGCTTCGTGATCGTGATGGCGGCGCTGGGACTGATCGTGTCGCCGTGGGCGGCGCTCGCCGCGCCGGCCGCCCTGCTCATCAGCATCGCCTTCGCGGGCGCCGGGGTGATGACGACGACGCTGATGCGCACCTGGCAGGACTTCGCCGCGGTGCAGGTGGCGCTGCTGCCGATGTTCCTCTTCTCGGGGACGTTCTACCCACTCTCGACCTACCCACCCGTCCTGCAGGTCGTGGTCCAGCTCACCCCGCTGTACCACGGCGTGCACATGCTGCGCTCCTTCACCACCGGCGACGTCACCGCGGCGGTGCTGCTCGACGTGCTCTACCTGGCGGCGATGGGCACCGCGTGCGTGCTGCTCGCGGTGCGGCGGCTGGACCGGCTGCTGCTGCGCTGAATTGTCAGGTGCCGGTGAGCGTGCGGAAGGGATAGACGATCGCGAAGCCGGCCAGCAGCACGCCGACCCAGACGCCCAGCAGCCATTTGGGCACGCGTCTGCTGCCCAGCAGCCGCGCGGCGGCGAGGTACAGCGCGGGCATGGTGACCACCATGTAGTAGAGGTAGGTGGTCCGCTGGGCGAGGAGGCTCGACAGCTCGGCGGGGAGCCAGGTGGCGATGATCCAGGCGACGACGAAGAACGACATATCGTCGCGGCGGCGCACCGCCTGCCAGAGAGCGGCGACGATGCCCAGCAGGGCCGTGACCAGGATCACCGGCTGGATCTCGCCGCGATAGGCGACGACGGTGTTGACCTCGGTGACCACCTTGTTCACGGTGACGGTGGTGCGCACCGTGTAGTAGTCGATGGGCTCGATGTTGCCCCAGAACTGCCAGGGATAGCTGGCGATGCCCTGCGGTCCTGTGGGGCTGCGCAGCGCCGCGGCGTAGCCGTTCATGAAGGCGAGGTGGTTGCAGGAGGCGCTCCAGATGAGCAGGTGGTCGCAGAGCGCCGACTGGTTGGCGTCGACCGGGTGGCCGTCGTGGTACGGGGTGACGGCGTAGTCGAGCACCGAGAGCAGCGACATGAAGATGACGACGGTGGTGGCCGCCATCGCCACCGGTTGGGCGAGGCGACGCCACGGGATGCGGCGCCGGAGTGGCTCCCTCTGCGGTGGCGGCTCGGCATGCTCGGCGGTCGGTGACGCCTCGGCGTGCCTGTGCCGGCGCCGTTCCAGCAGCCACCTGGCGGCGCGCATCGCTTCGAGCAGCACGATGGCGAACACGGCGTAGAGGGCGAACTCCTTGACGCACATGCCCACGCCGATGAGCACCCCGGCCACCACGGGACGTCGCTTGAGGTAGAACCCGAAGCCCGCCAGCATGAAGGACACGCAGTAGATGTCGAGCACGGCGATGCGCCCGCTCACCAGCCAGAGGTTGTCAGCGGCGGCGATGGCGGTCGTCCCCAGTGCGAGCCAGGGGCTTCCCCCGAGCAGGCGCACCACCCAGTAGAGGAGCAGCAGCGCCGCGGTCCCGGCGATCACCGCGGTGATGCGCCAGCCGATCGGGTTGTCCCCCAGCAGGCGGATCGACGCGGCGACGATCACCTTGCCCAGCTGGGGATGCTCGCCGTTGGGGTCGGTCCCCGGCGGCGACGCGGTCGCGTACGTCTCCGCCGGCTGCATGTGCACGCCCCCGATCACCCGCGCCGCGTTGACGTAGTACTTCTCGTCGAAGACGAGGCCCTGACCCGGCTTGCTCTCGCTGGGGATGTCGAGGTGGAACACCCGCGCCCCCACGCTGAGGGCGACGACGACGCCGAGAAGGATCAGCGGCAGGCGCCGGCGCACGGTGGGGCTGCGGCGCCAGGCGGCGATGCGCTCGCGGGCGGCGGTCAGCATGCGGAGGGGGTGGGGAGGAGCAAGTCGCTGGGGATGGTAGGGGGAGTGCCGGCGGCCCTGCCGGGGGGTGACCCGGGCCGCCGGGCCTGGGCGCCCGCCTGTGGGGGAGCTCACCGGAGCGTGCGCGCCACCCCGTCCGCATGAGACGGGTGCAGCGCGGCATGTGCTGGCCATCCGCCGCAGGCGAGGGGTTCCCTTCCCGGCCCGATCACCTCCCACAGCTCCTCGGCGAGGTGCGGTGCGATCGGCGCGACGAGCTGCAGGACCGAGACCACGCCCCGTGCGAACACGGGGGCGAGCGGGGAAGCCTCCGCTGGCTCGCCCATCCTCTGGCGCGTTCCCTTGAGGTTCTGCACGAGGCGGCTGATCTCGTTGACAGCCGCGTAGGGCGCGGTAGTCGTCGATCATCGCGCCGGTCGGGCGCTGATTTCCAACCGCGTCTGAAGCTACGGCCGTCAATCGGCGCTCCTGACCGCCGGTCTATTCGGAACGTGGCGGCCGGAAGTGTTACTGACCGACCGACGGGTCAGGAGCAGGCGCGACGGCGCCGCTGCGCGGAGCGGGTGCAGTGGGAAGCGGCCTTGCACCACCAACGATTTACCGACCGGCGGTCGAATGTCGACCCTCCAGCATGGCCGTCGGCGAACCCTGCAAATCTTGGTGAAGCGCGACCCACGCCGCGGAAGGGCACCACATACTCCCGCCCACGCGTCCGGACAGACAGGGCGCCTTTGAGGAGAACGCCATGCGGCGGGTTGGTTCGCTCTCTATCGCGGTTGTCGCTGCCACCGGGCTCTGCTCACTGCTCACGGGATGCGGTGGGCTGTCCAGCAACTCCACATGTGCCGACTACAACAAGGCGTCCAGTGCCGACCAGCGCAGCTTCGTCGACAAGACGATGCGCGATGCCGGAGCATCCTGCGGCAAGTACTCCCTCGACCTCGCGCACGTGGCGGCCAGCGCCTTCTGCTCCGCGCGGCCGTCGAGCAGCCTCACCGATCTCGTGGTTGCAGCGCACCTTCTCAAGTAGGGATCGCGTCCCGCGACCTCGGCGGCATCAGGCCGCTCACCCCGGGGCGGTGGGCGGCCTGCTCTTTCGGCTGCTCGGTGCTCAGCCTCGCCTCCCTGTTCACCGGGAGTCCGATCAGCGGCGGGTTGGTCACCGACGGTAGACGTCCTTTCGGTGTCCGATCCGGACGACTTGAATGACGAGGCGGTCGTCGAAGATCTCGTAGACGATGCGATAGTCGCCGACGCGCACCCGGTAGGCGTGAGGCTCGCCGACGATACGGACCGCCCCTGGCGGACGGGGTTGCTCGGCCAGCAGGTCGATGGCGGCTCGGATGCGCTGCTGCTCTTGTCTCGGAAGGCTGGTCAAGATCTTGAGCGCTCGCCGCGCAACCTCGACGCGATAGATCGTCACCGCATGCCGAGGTCGGCCTTCACTTCATCCCAGGGCACGTGGTCGTCCTCGGCACGGGCTGCCGCCAGTTCGGCACGGTCGAGGGTGTCCTCGGCAGCTTCGACCAAGGCATCGTAGGCGTCCGCGTCGACGATGACCGCGAGCCGGTGCCCCCGGCGGGTCAGGTAGACGGGTTCGCCGGATCGCCGGGCTCGCTCGATCGCCCCGGCGAAGTCCTCCCGAGCGGCACTGACGGTCATTTCGCTCATGTACGAATCGTACAAAACGAGGTGCGGCGGGTCAAGGATGCGGCGCCATGCCTCGTCCCCATTTCGCGCGTACATCTGTAACCCAGTGCAGGAGGGCTACCGCGGCGCGGACGCTTGCGTTGACAATCACTCCCTTGCCATTCAGATCAGCGAAGATCCGCCTAGTCCAGGGGAAGATCGACGGTGAGGTCACGCGCGTTCCGATCCCGGCGAATAAACCCTTCGCCGCTGCTGGCGCTAAGCGGTACGCAGCAAAGCCGTGCGGGCCCTTACGAACCCGGTGACCGTCCCTGGTCGTGCTGTGCGCGGCCTGGAGCAGATCTCGAGCAACGCCAACGGTGCGCAGCTGGAGGGCGTGGACGACAGCGGCGCACCGGCGCGGTCTATGGCCCCGTCGTCTGGCGACCGGACATGACGCCATCCGGGAAGCCTACTGGTACCCGCTACAGGACTCGAACCTGTGACCAAGGGATTAAGAGTGTGATCCGGGCCGTGGTAGTGTAGCCAACTTCCCTTGTGGGACAAGGGATTCGCGGTCACCAACGGTCACCAGCGGCCGGGGTTGGACACCTCTATTACCCCCAAAAATTACCCCCTAAGAATGCCGGTTCCGGGGGGCATGGCGGGGGAGTGGGTGGATGATACGGCTAGCAGCAGGCAGACCCACGCGCCGACCAGCCATCGCGGGATGCGCCTGTAGCTGAGCAGCCGCGCCACCACGATGTAGACGGCGGGCTTGGCCACCACCATGTACAGGTAGGTGGTCCGCTGCGCGAACAGGCTGGACAGCTCTGCGGGCAGCCAGGTGGCGACGATCCAGACCAGCGCGAAGATGCTCAGCCGGTCGCGCTTGCGGATCGCGGCGACGGCGGCGACGATGATGCCGATCCACGCGGTGACCAGGATGACCGGCTGGATCTCACCGCGGAAGGCGACCACCTCGTTGACCGCGGTGACCTGCTTGTCGACGGTGACCGTGGTGCGGATGGTGTAGTAGTCGATGGGCTCGGCGTTGTCCTAGAACTGCCAAGGATAGCTGGCGATCTCCTTGGGCCCGTTGGGACTGCGCAGGCTGGCGGCGTAGTCGTTCATGAAAGCGATGTGGTTGCATGGCGCACTGAGGAAGGCGAGGTGGTCGCGGATCGCCGCCTGATGGGTGTCGACGGGCTTGCCGTCGTGGTACGGCGTTACGTGAGGAACTGAAGTGGGCAACCGACGCGGGTCACGTGTGGCATTTGGGAGGGATATTGACTAACCTTCAGACGACGTGTTATAGTGCCCGGCATCGACTGCCCGATTCGGGCGTCCACGGAAGGGAGGCGTCGCAGATGCGGTATCCTTGCGCGCAGAGTCGCGCCGACCAGCAGGCGCATGTCCGGCCATCGCGTCAAGGGTCCATCGTTTCGCAGGCCAAAGTCTCGAGATTCGCCTTTAGGGCGGCGTCGATAGGCCGTTGTCTTTTCGTCGCGCTTGTGCTCGTCGCCCTGCTCGCAGTCCCCAATGGGTTGACCGCTCGGGCCTCAACTGGGAATCCGGCCGGTCCTGCATCAGCGGTTGCGCCTCTCACACCGCCCCCATGCCCGATTGTCAGCATGACTTACGTGTGGGGAAATGTGGGTCCAGGGACGGGGGGGCTCAACTATGGGACCCTTTGGCTGCTTCCCAACTATGCCACCTCAGGTAATTACTGCCCGGAAACACCAGCTATCAACGCGGTCGTCGTTCCGCTCGGCACCTCCCCTTCGATCGCATGCGTGTGGCAACGAGATTTCTTTGATTTCGATCCCATGACTTACCCGTCGTGGGGCGCACCTCCGAGCACAAATTGGCAAGCGACGGACTCTTGCAATACCAACTCAATTCCTCTACTGGGCAACAGCGCGAGCTTTTTCGTGAACTATGAGGTCCAGGAGTACGCCCCATACGGACCAGTTGCAGGCCTTGCGGGCGAGCCTACAACGCCCATCACGGGCGATTGCACTATCACATCTGCACCCCCGGCCGGCCCCTGGTTCGGTACATGCTGAGCGGCAACTCCCGTCATGCAGACCGACTTAATCAACTTCCTCACCACTGTCAGGTCAATAACCGTGTGGCACCGCTCCTGTACAAGTGCCGTGCCGCCGCCGCGGCCTCGACACCTGATTTGCCGCCAACGGAGATCCACGCCAATGTCTAACAAACGATGGATCACGGGCGCGATTACCCTGTTCACGTTGATCACCGCACCGCTCATGAACACCAGAACGGCGGGCGCCGCCACCACCGCCACGTTGGCATCCCAGGTGCAGGCGCTTGCGGAGTCTCCTGCTGCTCTCGCTGTGGCAAAGGAATGGCGCATGTGGGCATCTGATCCGACTGTCACGGCAGCCGCGTCCGCAGCCGCATCCATTGCTCCTATGACGTCCATGTCGGCAATCGTTCCGGGCTCGTTGACAGCCGCCGGAGCGGCTGCAAGCGCACAATACATCGCAGCGAACGGGCTTCCGCTGAGCGGCCTGTCGCAGATCGACGACGCCATACGACTGGCCAACGGAGTCATTGCGACCCCCGCATATCAGTGGGTGGCCGCGCAGCTGAGTCGGTTGCTGGCCGACGCGTCGGACGCGGACTTCCAGGCCTTGAGCGGCTTGTCAGCGATCGGTCTCGACGCTGAGGAAGCAGGGCTCGCAGCTCCACGTGGTCAATGCGACGAAGTCGACTGCGCCTTCGACGGCGTAATCGCTGTAACTGGCGCCGTTGCCGCCACCGCTGGAGCCGTCGCTTGCGTGGCAGGTCCGACCTGTCCCGCGGCAGCTATCGTGGGAGCGGCCGCGGGGGTTGTGGTAGCCGCTGTAGGTATCGTCAAGTTCTTCTACGACCTCTTCAAGCCCAGTCCGCCGACGTGCACTGCTACGGCAGACATCAGCTATTCCGCCCCAACCATGTCTTGGTCCGGCTCGGTCACGTGCAGTCCTGCCGCTTCGTCGATGCACCTAGACCTTTATGACAACGTCAATGGGCAGGGGAATGGGTTCCTCAACGGGAACAGTTGTGATGGGAATTGCCCCGGAACGCTCTCCGTGAGCTTCTCGAATAGCGTGCCATCGGGGTCGGGGTGCCACTTGGCCGAACTGGACTGGCTAGCATCGGTGACTGACCCGACGACGCACGTCGTGACAAATTTTTCCGGGCCAACGTACTCGAGCAACGCTGCCTGCACGTGATCGTGAGGAATCTGGAGGCACTGAACAATGGGTGAGATATCCTCCACTGAACGTGAGGTCGCACGCCGTCGGTTCCTAATTGCCGTCAGGGCAGCTGCCATCGCATCTTCCCTTGCGACTGTGGCTGGTGTTGGATTTGTTGTGGTACGGCATCAACCTATACTCCCCGTGATTACGTTCGCCTTGCTTGCGCTCACCTTCTTCACCTTGGGCAGAACTGCCCCGGCATCTGGTGATCATCTGGTTCGGATGCGGCGGACGGGTTTGTTGCTGTGGGCTGTCGCCGCGCTGTTAATCGGGGTCACACTCTCTCTCGCGGCGTACACAGCTATTCGAAGGTAGCCGTGGGGGCGGCAGCGGGTTCACCGGCGGGTGGCAGCAGGAGCCTCCGCAGCGCTGTTACCGGCGCGGCCCACGCCCGGAGCTATACCCCCAAACGCACGTTCAGGGCCGAAAGTTAGTGTACCCGCTACAGGACTCGAACCTGTGACCAAGGGATTAAGAGTCCCCTGCTCTACCAACTGAGCTAAGCGGGCACGGCCTGTGATTGTACCCAGCCCGCCGGGACCCCCCCCCCCCCCCCCCCCCCCCCCCCCCCCCCCCCCGGGGCCCCCCCCCCCCCCCCCCCCCCCCCCCCCCCCCCCCCCCCCCCC
>Ga0070739_10001721_pt1 | contig 31671 bp, 34 predicted proteins | sample Coa_R1_7_FD_66445 | JGI IMG/M metagenome (GOLD analysis project Ga0070739, IMG submission 66445) | Surface soil microbial communities from Centralia Pennsylvania, which are recovering from an underground coalmine fire - Coalmine... | ecosystem: Environmental > Terrestrial > Soil > Unclassified ...
TCGCGCTCGCCCGGCCCGCGGTCTACGTCTACCTCGTGCTCGGCTGCGCGGCGACGGTGGTGCTGCTCGCGCTGCGCCGGGAGCTGCTCGTTCGCCGTCTCGCACGACCGATCCCCGCCGTCGACTGAAAGGAACGAATACGTGGAACGGGAGCCAGCCGTCGTCCTACCCTGGCACGGCCGTGCCGAGCCGGAGGCCCGCGAGCTCGGCGAGGCCGAGTGGCGCCGCTACGAGCGCTACCTCGCGGAGATCCTCGCCGCGCTCGGGATGGACCTCGACACGCCCGGCACGCGCGAGACGCCCGCGCGGCTGCTGCGCGCGCTCTACGACTCCACCTCGGGCTACGACGGCGATCCGAAGCTCCTGACGGCCTTTCCGGCCGAGCGCGACCCGGCGCGCGCGGGCCGTGACGGCCTGATCGTCGAGGGACCGATCGCGTTCGTCGCCCTCTGCGAGCACCACGCGCTGCCGTTCCACGGGGTCGCACACGTCGGCTACGTCGCCGGCGCGGAGATCATCGGCATCTCGAAGCTGACGCGCCTGGTGCGCCTGTACGCGCGGCGGTTCACCGTGCAGGAGCGGCTCGGCGAGCAGATCGCCGACCGCCTGGTGGAGCTCGTCGAGCCGCGCGGCGTCGCGGTCCGGCTCGAGGCTGCGCACCTCTGCACGCAGATGCGCGGCGTCGCCGAGACCGGCTCGCGCACCGTCACCACCTTCTGGCGCGGCGCGTTCGACGAGGACGCCGAGCTGCGGCGCGAGTTCCTCGACGAGGCGCGCGGCGGTGGAAATGCCCGACCTTAGTTCACTTCGTGAACCAAGGTCGCGGGCTTCTCCGCTCGAGCTGCTGGCCGAGCCGGAGGGGCTGCCGGCGTTCGAGCTGCCGGAGGAGCTGGCGCGCCTCTATCCGGGCACGCTCGGCTTCCCGGCCGACTGCCTCTACGCGAACTTCGTCAGCTCGCTCGACGGCGTCGTCGCCCTGCAGGGCGTGGAGACGTCGAACCGGCTGATCGCCGACGACAGCGACGAGGACCACCTCGTGATGGCGCTCCTGCGAGCGTGCGCGGACGTCGTGCTCGTGGGCGCCGGCACCCTGCGTGCGTCACCCACGGCGCGCTGGCTGCCCGAGTCTGCATTCCCGGCCGCGCGCGATGCGTTCGCGGAGCTGCGCGCTGCGCTCGGCCTGGCCCCGGAACCGGAGCTCGCCGTGATCACGAGCGGCGTCGGGCAGCCGTTGCCGCTCGAGGAGCTGCCGCGAGAGCCGATCGTGCTCAGCGATCCCGCCGGCGGCCTCGTGGAGGTGCGGCCCGCGGTCGAGGAGCTCCGCGGCCGGGGTCATCGCCGGATCCTCTGCGAGGGCGGCCCGACGCTGTTCGGCTCGCTGCTCGAGGCCGGTCTCGTCGACGAGCTCTTCCTGACGGTGTCGCCCGTGCTCGCCGGCCGCTCCACGACCCGCGCGGTGCTCGCGCTGGTCGAGGATGCCGGCCTCCTCCCGGACCGCCGTCTCGGCGGCTCGCTGATCGGCGTCCGCCGCAGCGGCAGCCATCTGTTCCTGCGCTACGCGCTCGGCTGAATGTCCGACTCCGCCGGAAGCGGCGCCCCGAACTCCCGCACGTTGCGCTCCAGCGCCTCGAGCGTCAACGGGTCCTGGACGACGCGCCAGCAGAAGCTCTCGCTGCCGCATCGCCGGACGTACGCGTCGGACATGATCGCCGACAGCGGCCGCCCGGCCCGGTGCTGGCTGATGATGTAGGAGCGCAGGCGCGCCTCCCGGAACGGGCGTCTCCCCAGGAACAGGTACGGATTGCCGCGCAGCCTCGATCGGGTATGGAAATACATCGCATAGCGATCATACCCCCCTGACCGGACGGAAAACGAAAAGAAACTGTTTCGGGGACATGTCCCCGAAACAGTTTCCTCGCGTCAGCGGGCGCTCAGAGGCCCGAGCACTGTCCGATCTTCTGGCCTCCGACCGTGTTCGGCTGACCCCCGTCCGCCGGATTGACCTGCGCCGCGGGCGAGTTGTCCCTGCACGTCAGGTTCCCGCGGATCGTGTTCGTCTGCACCTCGTTCGAGTCCGGATCCTGGGTGCTCATGTTCCGCGACCAGACGACGTTACCGCCGACCTGGTTGCGGACCGCACCCGACCAGCCGCCGCGCCAGCTTTCGACGCTCAGGTTCCCGTCGATCCGGTTGTCCTTGATCGCGAAGTTCGTGAACGGCCCGTCGACACCCGGGCCGCCGCCCGAGGACGTCACGCTGCCGTGGATCGTGTCGCCGTCCAGGTACATCGTCAGCGGCTGGCTGGCGACGATGCTCCCGTCGACGGTGTCGCTGGTCGTGCGGGAGAAGCAGGGTGGCAGCGTCGGATCGCCGAGCGCGTTCGGGGTGCACCCGAGCGCGAGCACGGCGCCCTTGCCCACGAGCACGTTCCCGCCGACGTTGACCCTGCCGAGCGAGAACGCGTCGAGGCACGAGCCGGGCTCGAGCCTCAGGGTGCCGCTGACGACGAGCGACGTGTCGCTCGCGACGTACGCGTTGCCGGTGATCGTCAGGTTGCCGTAGTGGCCCGCGAGCGCGGTGCCCGCGCTGGAGCAGATCGGCGGCCCCGCGAACGGATCGGCCGTCGCGGACGCAGCCCACAGCGCGAGCGGCAGCGCCGCGCACGCGCCGAGCAAAAGCCTCAGCCTCATCTCTCAGCCCTCCTGGATCGAGCCTGCTGATACATGACACTAATGTCATGTGTCAGCCGATGCAAGCTGTGAGCCGCTCAGCGACGGGCGCGCAGCGCCAGCGCCCCGGCCGCGGCGGCGAGAGTCGCGGCGACGCCGATCGCCGCGGGCAGCCGCGACCGCCGCGGCCCCGGCTCGTCCGCCTCCGGCCCGGTCCGCCCGCCCTCGCGCAGGGCCCGCTGGACGACCTGCGCGACGTGCAGCGCCGGTCGGTCGGCGAGCTGCTCGATCTGGCCGCGGCAGGAGAAGCCGTCGGCGACGACCAGCGTCGACTCCGGCGTCTCCTCGAGCTTCGGCAGCAGGCTGTGCTCCGCCACCTTCACCGAGACGTCGTACTGCTCGCCGGCGTGGTAGCCGAACGAGCCGGCCATGCCGCAGCAACCGGTGTCGAGGATCTCGTAGTCGAGGCCGAGCAGGTCCAGGAGCTTGCGGTCGTGCGCCATGTCCTTCTCCGCGGCGCGGTGGTGGCAGTGGCCCTGCACGACCGCCTTCGCCTGCAGCGTCGGCGGCTGCCAGTCGACGCGGTCGGTGAGGAACTCGACGAACGAGAACGTCTGCTTCGAGAGGCGCTTCGCGTCCTCGTCCTGCGGGAGCATGTTCAGCAGCTCGTCGCGGAAGACGTCGACGCAGCTCGGCTCGAGCCCGACCACCTCGACGCCGGCGCGGATCTCCGCCCGGAGCCGCTCGACGATCTGCTCGAGCTGACGACGCGCGATCTTCAGCATTCCGAAGTCGTACAGCGGGCGACCGCAGCAGAGCGCGCCGCGCGGCAGCTCGACCGAGCACCCCGCTGCCTCGAGCACCTCCACCGCGGCCTTCGCGATGTCGGGCTCGAAGTAGTTGGTGAACGTGTCGGGCCAGAGGATCACGCGCTTCCCGTCGGTCCGCTTCGTGCCGCCGCGCCGGCGGAACCACGACGAGAACGGCTCGTCGGCGAACTTCGGCGGCGTCCGCTGCGGCGCGATGCCGGCGAGCCGCTTCGAGAGCGGGTTCGACGCGAACGCGTTCGCGAGGCGTGGCGCCTTCGACGCGATCCGCGCCCAGAACATGATCAGCCCGAGCGCGTACGCCTGTCGCGGCCGCAGCCGGCCCTCGTAGTAGTGGGCGAGGAACTCGGCCTTGTACGTCGCCATGTCCACGCGCACAGGGCATTCGTTCTTGCAGCCCTTGCACGCGAGGCAGAGGTCGAGCGCCTCCTTCACCTCGTCGGAGCGCCAGCCGTCCTCGAGGACCTCGTTGCGCATCATCTCGAAGAGCAGGCGCGCGCGGCCGCGCGTCGAGTGCTTCTCCTCGAACGTCGCCTGGTAGCTCGGGCACATCACGCCTTCCTGGTCGCGGCAGGCGCCGACGCCGAAGCAGCGCTCGGCCGCGGCCGCGAAGGAGCCGCCGTCGTCGTGGAAGGAGAAGTACGTCGACACCTCGCGCGGCTCGTACGGCGGCGCCATGCGCAGGTTCGTGTCGAGCGGGTACGGGTCCGAGACCTTCCCCGGGTTCATCTGGCCGTCGGGGTCCCAGATCGCCTTGAACTCGCGGAACGCGCCCACGAGCTCCGGCCCGAACATGCGGTCGAGCAGCTCTGCGCGCGCGTGCCCGTCGCCGTGCTCGCCCGACAGGGAACCGCCGTAGGAGGCGACGAGGTCGGCGGCGGCCTCCATGAACGCGCGATAGCGGCGGATGCCGTCGCGCGTCGAGAAGTCCCAGTCGAGCCGCGTGTGCAGGCACCCGTGGCCGACGTGGCCGAAGTAGCACGAGACGTGCAGGTCGTGGTCGCGCACGAGCTTGTCGAAGTCGCGCAGGTACTCGCCGCAGCGCTCCGGCGCGACCGCGGCGTCCTCCCACGACGGCCAGCCGGGATGCTCGCCCGGAACCTTCGAGTGGCCGACGCCGCCCTCGCGGATCTCCCAGACCTGCTTCACCTCGTCCTCGTCCTCGTAGAGCTTGAGATCGAGGTAGTCCTTGTCCTTCTTCTTCCTCATCGCCTCGAGCAGCCGCTCCGCCTGCGCGTCGGCCTCGTCCTTCGTGTCCGCGCCGAACTCGACGAGCAGCCATGCCTCGCCGCCCGGCAGCAGCTCGGGATGCCGCTTGAAGCCCTTCTTCAGCTCGTTGTCGACGAGGCGCTGGTCGAACGTCTCGAGCCCGATCGGGTCGAACTCCATGATCTCCGGCACGTGGTCGGCCGCCGACCAGGGCGCGTCGTAGCCGAGCAGCACGAGCGAGCGGTGCTGCGGGCTCGGGATCAGCTTCAGGTCGGCCTCCAGCACGAGGCAGCACGTCGCCTCGGTGCCGACGAGCGCTGCCGCGACGTCGAAGCCGTGCTCCGGCAGCAGGCGGTCGAGGTTGTAGCCGGAGATGCGGCGCGGAATCTGCGGGAAGCCCTCCCGCACGCGGTCACCCCAGCGGTCGGCGAGCTCGCGCAGCTGCCTCGTCAGCTGCTCGGCGCCCGGCCCGCGGATCGCATCGTCGCCACGCGACACGGTGAGCCGGCTGCCGTCGTACAGCAGCACGTCGAGCGACTCGACGTTGTCGGCCGTGACGCCGGCGAGGATCGAATGCACGCCGCAGGAGTTGTTGCCGATCATCCCGCCGAGCGTGCAGCGGCTGTGCGTCGCGGGGTCGGGGCCGAAGGTGAGGTCGCGCTCCTCGGCCCGCTCCCGTAGCCGGTCGAGCACGAGCCCGGGCTGCACGCGCGCGTGACGCCCCTCGTAGTCGAGCTCGACGATCTCGCGCAGGTACTTGCTGAAGTCGATCAGCACAGCCTCGTTCACGGTCTGGCCGGCCAGCCCCGTGCCGGCGCCGCGCGCGAACACCGGCGCGGAGAACTCGCGGCAGAGCGCGACCGTCGCGATCACGTCGTCGGCGGTGCGCGGCACGACCACGCCGAGCGGCACCTGCCGGTACGCCGAGCCGTCGTTGGCGTAGAGCGCGCGGCTCCCGTCGGAGAAGCGCACCTCGCCCGAGACGGCGCGGGTGAGCTCCCGCGCGAGCGTCTTGCGGTCGACGCCGTCGATGCCCGCGGGCCGCGCCCGCAGCTCCTGGACAACCGTTGCCATCGCGTTCAGCTCCCGGGTGTGAGCTTCTCTTTGATCCGCGCGGGAATCCCGTACGGACTGGCGGCGAAGTCCGCCTCCTTCAGCATGTCGCGGCCGACCGTGAGCGCGATCTGCTTGCGATGCTCCTCGCCCTTGAGCAGCGCCTCCGCGAACAGCTTCGTCTGCTCCTTCGTCACCTGCGGCGGATGCGGCGGCTCGTTCGGGTCGGTGACGCACTCGATCAGCACCGGCTCGTTCAGCTCGAGCGCCTCGGCAAGCTGGTTGCGGCAGCGCTTCGGGTCGTCGATGCGGATCCCGTGGAGGCCGCACCCCTCGGCGACCTTCACGAAGTCGACGTCGCGGAAGTCGCAGCCGTACTCGGGGTTGCCGAGGAAGATCTGCTGCTCCCACTTGATCAGGCCCAGCGTCGAGTTCTTGTTGACGATGATCTTGATCGGCAGCTGCTCCTGCGCGATCGTCGCCAGCTCGCCCATCATCATCATCAGCGAGCCGTCGCCCGTGTAGGCGACGACCTGCCGATCGGGATACGCGGACTGCGCGCCGATCGCGTACGGCAGCGCGGCCATCATCGAGCACATCGTCCCGCTGAAGCTGAACTTCTGCTGCGCGCGCAGCTTCCAGCGCGCGATCCACGTCGTCACGGTGCCGGAGTCGCCGCAGACGATCGCGTCGTCGCTGAGCAGGTCGTGCAGGTGCCAGAGCGGCACCTGCGGCTTCATCGGCACGTCGTCGCGCGTGCCGCGCTCCTCCAGCAGCGCCCACCAGTCGCGGATCGACTCCTGCATCCCCTCCAGGAACGACCGGTCACCGTTGCGCTCGAGCAGCGGGATCAGCTCCTGCAAGGTCAGCTTCGCGTCGCCGACGAGCCCGACGTCGGCCGGGTGCCGCAGCCCGATCCGCTCCGGCTTGTCGTCGATCTGGACGCAGACCGGCTGACCGGGCGGCGGCAGGAACTCGATGTACGGGAACGACGAGCCGACGATGATCAGCGCGTCGCACGACTGGAACGCCTCCTGCGAGGGACGGGTGCCGACGACGCCCGTGCCGCCCGTGACGAACGGGCTGTCGTCGGGAACCGAGTCCTTGCCGAGCAGCGCCTTCACGATCACGCCGCCCAGCAGCTCGGCGAGCTGCTCCAGCTCGTGGCCGGCGCCGCGTGCGCCGGCACCGGCCAGGATCGCCACCTTCGACTTGCCGCGCAGCAGCTCCGCCGCCCGCTCGAGGTGCGCGCGCGGCGGCACGGGCCGCGGCTGCACGAAGCCCTCCGGCCCGGCGGTGTGCCCCGGCACGTTGCGCTTGAAGCGGTCGCTCTCGTCCATCTCGGCGACCTGGAAGTCGATCGGGATGCAGATGTGGCTGACGGTGCGGTTCGCGAGGGCGCTCCGGCAGGCGAGGTTCGCCATGTTCTCGACGTGGCCGGGGCCCATCAGCCGCTGGTTGAAGGAGGCGACGTTCGCGAAGAGGTAGTCGTGGTTCAGGTCCTGCAGGTACTTCGTCCCGATCAGGTCGTGGTACGTCATGCCGGTGATCGCCAGCACGGGCGCCTGGTCGACCATCGCGTCGTAGAGCCCGTTCAGGAGGTGGATCGCACCCGGCGCCGCGGTCGACAGGCACACACCGAGGCGGCCGGTGAACTTCGCGTAGCTGCACGCGGCGAGCGCGGCGGTCTCCTCGTGGCGCGTGTGCACGAACCGCACCTCGTCCTGCCGCTTGCGCAGCGCTTCCATGAAGCCGTTGATGCCGTCGCCGGGCAGGCCGAAGATCGTGTCGACGCCCCAGTCGATCAGGCGCGCGAGCAGCGCATCGGAGACCGTCTCGCTCATCAATCGCTCCTTTTCTCTTTCTCTCTAGGGTGCGTGCCGCGTACCCGGTTGACCCAGTGCGTACTCGACCGGCGCCGACAGCCGGGCTCCGGGCACGTTCGCCGCGGCGGGGAGCTTCATCAGCCCCGGGATGACGCCGAACGGCAGGATCACGCGTCCCCACGCGTACTCGAGCAGCACCATCGCACCCGTGTACCAGGCGAAGCAGGCGCCGAAGACGAACAGCCACGCGCCGACGTGGATCCACGTGACGCTGCCGGCCCAGAAGCCGCCGCAGATCGCCGCGCAGCCCGAGCCGACGGTGGCGAGCACCGCCCACAGCGGGAAGTTCTCGCGCACGGCCGCGACCGCGCCCCACGACGTGAAGAGCGCCAGCGGGATGAACCAGACCGCGAACCCGGGCTGCGCCGTCGAGAGCGGCGGGATCGTGATCGTGTGCGCCGCGGCGAGCGCCTGCAGGAAGCCCCACGACATCCAGTAGGTCCCCCACATCGTCAGGAGCGCCGAGCCGATGTAGTCGCGCGCCCGGAACGACCAGAGGCCGGCCGCGAACTGGGCGACGCCGCCGAACATCGCGGCCACCTCGAACATCGTCGGCGGCGATCCCTTCGCCGTCCCCCACCAGCCGAGCAGCCACGTCGACACGACCATCGTCGACGCGAAGAAGCCGAAGAGGCCGAGCGTCACCGGCGGCGCGATCGGCGTCAGGTAGATCCGCGCCGGCGGCGTCTCCAGCGACGCCTCGTCGGGCACCGGCCGCCCCTCGTGGCCCACCGTCGTCGGGCCGCGTCCCTCGATCTGCGACATCTCCCCTCCTCCTACTGTCCGACCTTGACGCCGGGGTCGCCGCGCTCGTACTCGATCGGGTCGGCCTTGCCCCGCCGCAGCAGGGGCAGCGCGACCTTGCCGTAGACCGCGTCGAGCATCAGCGCCGCGCCGACGTAGAACGCGAACGCGGCCGCGGCGACGAACAGCCAGCCCGCGACCTCCTCCCAGCCGGACGAGCCGGTGAGCAGCGCGCCGGCCGCACAGCCCGCTCCCGCGCCGAGCACGGCCTGGGCGACGAAGCCGACCGGGCTGCGCGAGAGCGCCGCGAAGGCGGTCGTCCAGCTGATCACGCTCAGGTAGATGAACCACTGGCCGAGCGACTGCCACTCGGCGCCGCGGGGCGGCGTCGTGATCGTGTGCGTGGTGACGAGCAGGTAGATCAGCCCGATCCCGAGGAACATCGCCCCCCACGACCCGTGCAGCGCCGCGGCGACGGCCGCGCGCGCCCGGTAGCCCCACAGCGCGGCGGCGAGCTGACCGACGCCGCCGAACAGGATCAGGAACGGGAAGAAGCTCGACGCGTCCTTCTCCGTCCCCCAGCCGAGAGCGAACCAGCTCCCGTAGATGATCAGCGCACTGCCGAGCGCGAAGTAGCCGAGCACCGCCGGCGCGGCCACGGGCTGCAGGAAGATCCGCGCCTCGGGCCGCTGCGCTCGGAGCGGCCGGTCGATCGCCGTCGCCATCGCGTCCTCCGTTCCGTCGTACTCCGATGGTTCCCTAGGCTTCCCCGGCATGCCCGATCGAAACACCGCGTGGAAGCAGCGGCTCGCGCTCGCGCTCGCCGCCGTCGCGGGCTTCGTCGACGTCGTCGGCTACCTGACGCTGCACCACCTGTTCACGGCGCACATGACGGGGAACACGTCGAAGCTCGGCGTCGCCCTCGGCCACGGGAACCTGTCGTCGGCCTTGCCGCTCGCGGTGGTGCCGTTCCTGTTCATGGCCGGGATCGCGGCGGGGACGGTGCTCGTCGACGGCGGCCGGCGCTGGGCGGCGCTCGCGCTGCAGGCGGCGCTCGTCGCGGCGTACATGGCGTACGGCAGCACGGTCGTCCACCACGGCACCGTGCGGGGCCACACGGCGTCGGGGTTCTACGCGCTCGCGGCGCTCGCGACGATCTCGCTCGGCCTGCAGACGGCGGCCCTGACGGAGATCCAGGGCGCGACCGTGCGCACGAGCTACATCTCGGGCGTCCTCACGAACATCGCCCAGACGAGCGTGCGCCGCGTGCGAGGCGGGGGGCAGCGCGACCGCCCGCTGCGCCTGCTCGGGGCGCTGTGCGTCGCCTACCTCGCCGGCGCCACGCTCGGCAGCTACACGCTCGGGCGGCTCGCGCTCTGGTGCCTCGCGATCCCGCTCGGCGTGCTCGCGGCGGCCGCGACGCTGGATCGACGGGCCTGACCTCGAGCCTGTCGGGGCCATGTCCCCGAAACAGTTTCGGAGACGTGTCCGCTTGGGATGAGTGGAGGAGTGCGTGTCGCGCTCGTCTGCCCTTACTCCTGGTCCGTCCCCGGCGGCGTCCAGAGCCACGTCGCGGGACTGGCGGCCGAGCTGCGGCGCCGCGGCCACGAGGCCGACGTGCTCGCGCCGGCGGACGGTCCGGCACCCGGCGTGCGCGCGCTCGGGCGCAGCGTCCCGATCCCGGACAACGGCTCCGTCCAACGCGTCGCGCTCTCGCCCGCCGCCGCCGCGCGGACGGCGCGAGCGCTGCGGCGCGGCCGCTACGACGTCGTGCATCTGCACGAGCCGATGCTGCCGGTGCCGTGCCTGACCGCGCTCGCGCTCCGGCCCGCGCCGCTCGTCGGCACGTTCCACATGACCGCCGACTCGCGGCGCTGGTACCGCGTGTTCGGCCCGCTCTGCCGCAAGGCGCTGGCGCGGCTCGAGGTGCGCATCGCGGTCTCGGAGGAGGCGCGCCGCTACGTCGCCGCCTCGTGCCCCGGCGACTACGCCGTCGTGCCGAACGGAGTCGCGCCCGTCTCGTCCCGTACCGCCGGAGCCCCCCGCGACACGCCGCCGCACGTGCTGTTCGTCGGCCGTCCCGAGCCGCGCAAGGGGCTGCCGGTGCTGCTCGACGCGTTCGCCTCGGTGGACGGCAGCGCGCGTCTGGACCTGGTCGGCCCGAGCGGCGACTTCGGCGACCGCGTCGCCGCGCACGGCCGCGTCGACGACGCCCGCCGTGCCGCGCTGCTGCGCGAGGCCGCCGTGCTGTGCGCGCCCTCGCTGCGCGCGGAGAGCTTCGGCGTCATCCTCGTCGAGGCGATGGCGGCCGGCGTCCCCGTCGTCGCGAGCGACCTTCCCGCCTACCGCGCGGTGCTGCCACCGGAGTGCGGCGTGCTCGTGCCGCCGGGCGACGCGCAGGCGCTGTCGACGGCGCTCTCGGGCCTGCTCGCCGACCGCGGGCTGCGGGCGCGCATGTCCGCCGCCGGCCCCGCCGCCGCCGAACGCTACGGCTGGCAGCACGTCGGCGCCAGGATCGTGGAGCTGTACGAGCAAGCGTTGGCGAGGCGAAACCGGGCGCACGTGTGACCCTCTACGGAGCGGTGGGCGCGGGCATGGCCGTCTTCACGCGGCTGGGCTTCCGGCTGCGCGTCGAGGGGCGGCTCGAGCTGGGCGCCGGGACGCTCTACGTCGTCACGCACCGCTCGCACCTCGACGTGCCGGTGCTGTGCGGCGCGCTCTATCCGCGCGCCAGGCGGCAACGGCAGCCGCTGCCGTGGTTCGCGGTGCGCGACGACCTCTTCCTGCCGGGCTTCTTCGCCCACCTCGCTCCGGGACGGCTGCCGCTGTCGCTCGGCATCGGCGACGTGCTCGCCGGCCTGCTGCAGTGCGTGCCCGTGCGGCCGTCGACGCGCATGCGGCTCGTCGACCTCTGCCGCGCCGAGCCGCAGCTGCCGCTCGAGGCGCTGCCGTACGCGACCGAGCTGCGCGCGCGCGCCGTCTGCCACCGTCTGCCCGAGCCGCGGCTCGCGCGCGACGTCCTCGCGAGCCGCTACGCCGACATCCTCTGGCGGCTGATCGAGCGCGACGAGGCGCCGGCGGCGACGACCGCCTGGGAGCTGCGGCTCGGGCAGGCGCGCCGGGACCTGGAGCGGTTGACTGGCGTGCTGCGGAGCGGCGGCAGCCTGGTCGTCTTCCCCGAGGGCACGCCCTCGCGCGACGGCCGCGTCGGCCCGATCCGCCGCGGCACGCGGCTGCTCGTGCGTCGCGGGAGGCCGCGGCGGATCGTCCCGATCGCGCTGGAGTACGACCGTCGCCCGGGACGCTCGACCGCGATCGTGCGCGTCGGCGATGCCGTTCCGCCGCCGCGCGACGACGTCGAGGAGCGCGTGCGCGAGCTGCTGCGCGCGACGGCGAAGGAGGCCGTGCATGCGCCTGCGTAGAGCTCAGCGCTTCAGCGGCCGGCGCGAGGTGGCGATCGGGCTCGGCGTCTATGCCGTCTACCTCGGCGTCCGCCGCGCGGTCTTCCACGAGGAGGGCAGGGCCAAGGCTGCGCGCAACGCGCAGCGGCTGATCGCCCTCGAGCGGCGACTCGGCATCCACGTCGAGCCCGCGTGCCAGCGTGCGTGCCTGCAGCGCCGGCGGCTGCTCGCGTGCCTCAACCTCGGCTACGTCACGCTGAACGTGCTGCTCACCGTCGGGTCGCTGACACGGCTGTATCGCGCACGCCATCCCGACTTCCACCGGCTGCGGCGCGCCGCCGCCCTCGCCACCCTCGGCGCGCAGCCGTCGTTCCTGCTGTTCCCGACCGCGCCGCCGCGGATGGTGGACGGCTTCGTCGACACCGTGCGGCTGCACTCCGGGATCGACCTCGACGGGCGCATCGTCTCGCAGCTGTACGACCCGATCGCGGCCATGCCGAGCATCCACCTCGCCTATGCCGTCGTCACCGCCGCCGCCGTCGCGCAGACGACGTGCCGCCGGCCGGTTCGTGCCGCGGCGCGCGCGTACCCGCCGGCGGTGCTGGCCGCGGTCGTCGCGACCGCGAACCACTACCTCCTGGACGGGCTGGCGGGCGCGGCGCTCGGCGCGGTCTCGCTTCGCCTCGCCCGCCGGCTGCGCTGGTAGCCGAGGGCATCCGCGACCGCGGCCGTGAGCGCGGGTCGCAGCGGTCCCGGCCGGTAGCCGAGCTCGGTGCACGCCCGCTCCGAGCTGAAGAACATCGGCAGCCTTGCGAGCCGCACCTCGTTGCGGTTCACGAGCCCCGCGGCGGCGGCCGCCCGTGCGACCGCATAGGGAACGCGCAGGCGGGGCGCGGGCCGGCCTGCGACGGCCGCCACCTCGGCGAACAGCTCGCGCAGCGTCATGTCGAAGCCGCCGAGCAGATAGCGTCGACCGGCGCGTCCACGCTCGAGCGCGAGCGCGTGCCCGACGGCGACGTCGCGGACGTCGACGACGTTCAGGCCGGAGCCCGCGAGGTAGCCGCGGATGCGGCCCGACGCGACGCCGCGAATCATCCGGCCCGTCGGCGTCGGCTTCTCGTCGCCCGGGCCGACCGGCGTCGTCGGATTCACCGCGAGGGCGTCCATGCCGTCCAGCGCCGCGGCGAGGACGAGCTGCTCGGCGGCGAGCTTCGTGCGCTTGTAGGGCACGGCGAGCTCCCAGGCGGGCGGGGCGTCGGCCTCCGTCGCCGGGCGCCCGCGCACCGGGCCGCACGTGCCCGCGGTGCTCGTGTAGAGGAACCGCCTGACCCCCCGCCTCGCGCACGCGTCGAGCAGGTTCCGTGTCCCTGCGACGTTCACCGCGAGCAGCCGCTCGACGGGTGCCTCGTAGCTGTAGAGAGCCGCGACGTGCACCACCGCGTCGCACCCGCTCACGGCGCGTTCGAGCGCCGCCGCGTCGAGCAGCTCGACGCGGTCCGAGCGCACGTCGGCGCCGCGGCGGGCCAGCTCGCGCGCGACGTGCGCGCCGACGAACCCGCTCGCGCCGCTGACGTACACCCGCATGGGAGGATTTAACCGCGCGCGAAGACGAGCCCGACCGCGGTCAGGACGAGGGCGCTGGCGAACGGGGCCATCCGCTTCTGCGAGACGCGCCGGTCGAGGATCGCGCGACGCTTCCCGGCCGACATCATGGACCCCAGGGATCCGGCCGAGAAGAGCGACGCGACGGAGCCCGCCGAGCCGATCGAGAACGCGGACGCGATCGAGCCGAAGGAGCCGATCGAGAGGACGGAGCCGCTCGAGCCGATCGAGAGCACCGATCCCTCGGAGCCGATCGACAGGATCGAGTCGCGCGAGGCGATCGAGAGAAACGACTTCTGCGGGTTGAAGCGCATGGAACCTCCAGTGCTCGGTGTCCCTACCGCGCTACCCGGCAGGCGAGACGAGAAACAGCGCGCGGCGATCAGCCGCCGGGGTACTGGCCGAGCGTGATGTGCAGCGTCTTCCGCCGTCCCCCCTGGGTCTCGACGACCACCGTGGCGCGGGCGCCCGGCTTCAGCTGCGCGAGCACCCCGGAGAGTGCTCCGGTCGTCGGCGTCGGCTTTCCGTCCACCGAGACGATCAGGTCGCCCGCCTGCATCCCCGCCTTCGCGGCCGGCCCGCCGCTCTGGACGGCGCCGACGTAGACGCCCTGCCCGCCGGTGTCGCCGACCTGGACGCCGAGGTACGCGCGGTGCGAGTTGACGACGTGCCCGTGGCTGATGATCTGCGAGGCGATGTCGCGGACGAGGTCGCTCGGGATCGCGAAGCCGATCCCCGGCGCTGCGCTGCCGCCGAGCTCGGGATCGACGGCCGCCAGCGTGGGGATCCCGATGACCCGGCCCTGGATGTCGACGAGCGCTCCGCCGGAGTTGCCCGGGTTGATCGGCGCGCTCGTCTGGATCGCGGACGGGATCGTGTTGCCGTTCGGCTCGCCCACGGTGCGACCGAGGGCGCTCACGATCCCGTCGGTCACGCTGGAGCGCAGGCCGAGCGGGTTGCCGATCGCGATCGTGATGTCGCCGACGCTCAGCTTCGAGGAGTCGCCGAACGTGGCCGGTTGCAGGTTCCCGCCCTCGACGTGGATCACCGCGAGGTCGTCGGGGACGAAGTGTCCGACCAGCGAGGCCTTGAGCTGCTTCCCGGAGCGAGTGGTGACCGTGAACGACTTCGAGCTGCCGACGACGTGCGCGTTGGTGACGACGTGGCCGTGCGTGTCGAAGACGACGCCGGCGCCGAGCCCCTGCGACGTCGCGACCTGCACCACCGACGGCGACACGCGCCGCACCACCTGCACGAGCGCCTGCTGGTAGGCGAGCGCGGCATTGGGCGTCGCCTGCGTCGTCTGCGTCGTCTGTGTCGTCTGTGTCGTCTGCGTCGTCGACGTCGCGCTGACGGTCGTCGTGCCCGGCGCGTCGCCCGCCGCGGAGTGCGAGCCGCCGCCGCAGCCCGCGAGCGCGGCGGCCGCGAGCAGCGGTGTCAGCCAGGCCGCGCGCTTCATCGTGCTCCGTTCTTTCCCTCGTGCCGGACTGGAAACAGCTTTCGGCTCCCACCGCGCCGGGGATGAGGAGCGACGTGGCGTCCGACGAGATCTTCGGCGTCGACCGCAAGCGTGCGCTGATCGCGCTCGTGGCCGCGGCGGTGCTCGGGGTCGGCGCGCTCGCGCTCATCGGCCAGGCGACCAACCTGGGCGGCGCCGTGCACGCGGTCGCGCAGGCGAACAAGGCGTGGTTCGTCGGCTTGCTGGGCGGCGAGCTCGTCGCGTACGCGGGCTACACGCTCGGCTATCGGACGATCGCGCGCGCGTGCGGCGGTCTCTTGTTTCCTTACTGGCTGACCCTGCGGCTGGTGATCGCGAGCTTCGGCGCCTACGTGCTCGCCTCGTCGGCGGGCGGGCTGGGCGTCGACTACTGGGCACTGCACCACGGCGGCGACGGTCCGCACCGCGCCGGGCGGCGGGTGCTCGCCTTCAACATCCTCGAGTGGGGGGTGCTCGGCGGGTTCGCCACAGGCGCGGCCGTGGTGGAGCTGCTGCGCGGCGGCGACGCGCCGCTGCAGATGACGGTCGCCTGGCTGGTCGCGACGCCGGCCGCGACGGCCGCCGGCCTGTGGACCAGCGCCGGCCGGCGTGGGCGACGGCTGGCGAGCCTGCCGCGCGACGAGCCCGACCCCCGCGGCTGGCTGACGCGCGAGCGGCTGCACTGGCTGGCGTCGAAGGCGCGCTCCGGCTTCGCCGACGCGATCGGCGCGCTCCTCTTCCTGCGCATGCTGCTGGCGCGGCCGATCCGCTACCGCGGCGCGCCGCTGGGCTTCGCCGTCTACTGGCTCGGCGACCTGTTCACGCTCTACGCCGCCGTGCGCGCGCTCGGCGGCCACATCGGCGGCGCGGCGCTCGTCCTCGCCTACACGACCGGCTACGTCGTCACCTCGCTGCCGCTGCCGGCGGGCGCCGCCGGGTTCTCCGAGGCGTCGACCGCGTACTCGCTCCACGCGGTCGGGGTCCCCCTCGGCACCGCCCTCTTCGCCGTGCTGCTCTACCGCATCTTCACGTTCTGGCTCCCGATCGCGCCCGCGCTGGCCGTCCTGCCGCACGTGCGCGCGCTCGCCGACCGGCTGCCCGACACGCCGCGCGAGCCGAACCCGCCTTGCCGGCTCGAGCTCGAGCGGGCGGATTGACGGTGCCTGGCACCTAACGGTGTCAGGCACCGTGAAGAACGCTGTTTCACGTCCGCGGGCGCGCGGAAGCCTGCGAGGGAGATGCTGTGGTGGTGGTTCTGGGTCTGGATCGTGTTCGTGATCCTCGTGATCCTGCTACCGATCGGCTACGGCTGGGGCTACCGCGGCTGGGGCGCGCCGTATCCGCGCTACCGCTACCGCGGCCGCCGCGGGAAGATCGTCGAGCTCGAGGAGATCGACCCCGCCACCGAGCGGCAGCCGCCGCCGCAGCCCGGCGGCTGGGGGATCGTCGCCGACGTGATCTGGCTGTGCATCCTCGGCGCGATCATCTGGATCATCGTCTGGGCCTGGACGTGAGCCCTCGAAACTGTTTCGCGGACATGTCCGCGAAACAGTTTCCGCTCAACGCACGAGGTCGTAGGTCGTCCGCGACAGCCGGCGCACGCGACCTTCCGACTGCGCCTCCTGCAGCGCGCCGCGGAAGCGGCCGGGGCCCCAGCGGCGCGCGTTGACGCGCGCCGCGAGCTCCTCGCGGCGCAGCGGGCCGCCGCGCTCGAGCTCGGCGACGATGCGGTCGACCTCGCGGTCGAGGAGCGCCTGCGAGGCGCTGCGCGAGCGAACCGACGTGCCGAGCATGCCGGGCGAGTAGAAGGTCTCGCCCGACCCCGGCCCGGGGCGGTAGCGCCGCCGCCCGGTCCGCTCGCGGGCGTTGCGGCGCTCTTCGCGCTCGCGCCAGCGCCGCTGCGTCGCGTCCTCGTCGTGGCCGGCGGCCCGCTCGCGCGCCGTCGGCTCCTCGGCCGCGCCCTCGCCGGGAAGCTCGCCCGACTCGGCTTCCTCGGCGGTCAGCGGCCTGGCGATGTCCTCGAGCTGCGCCTGCTCGGCGCGCACGCCGAGGAAGATCTCCGCGATTCCCCCGAGCGCCATCACGCCGGCGCCGATCAGGAACGCGACCATCACCATCGTGCGGTCCTTCGTGGCGATCAGGTGGCCGAACAGCAGCGGCCCGGAGATCCCTCCGACCGCGGTGCCGATCGCGTAGAAGAACGCGATCGCCAGCGCGCGCGTCTCCATCGGGAACACCTCGCTCACCGTCAGGTAGGCCGCGCTCGCACCCGCGGACGCGAGGAAGAAGGTGGCGAAGATCAATCCTTCAAACGCCCACGGCGACGACAGCGCGTGCCCGTTGAAGAGCAGCGCGAGCGCGACGGCAACCGCGGCCGAGCCGAGGTAGGTGCCGGAGATCATCGGGATGCGGCCGACGGTGTCGAAGAGGCGGCCGAGCAGCAGCGGCCCCAGGAAGTTCCCGACCGCGTAGACGATGATCAGGATCGGCACGAAGCTGGACGAGACGCCGTAGAAGGTGCTGTACAGGTCGCCCAGGTTGAAGGTGATGCCGTTGTAGATGAACGCCTGGCCGACGAACAGCGCGAGCCCGAGCACCGCGCGCCGCGGGTAGAGCTTGAACGCGGTCTTGCCGATCGACCGGAACGGGATCGACTCGCGCTGCCGCACCTTGATCGTGTCCTCGACCTGCTCGAGATCCTCGCCGGTCTCGCGCTCGACCCCCTCCTCGATGTCGCGCACGATCCGCTCGGCCTCGTCCTCGCGTCCGTGGATGAACAGCCAGCGGGGGCTCTCCGGGACGTTGCGCCGGACGAGCATGATCGACACGGCCATGATCGCGCCGATCGCGAACGTGAGCCGCCAGCCGATGTCCTTCGGGAAGATCGAGCTGAGGAAGAACAGCGCGGCGGCCGAGCCGGCGATCGACCCGACCCAGAACGAGCCGTTGATGATCAGGTCAACGCGCCCGCGGACGCGCGCGGGGATGAGCTCGTCGATCGCCGAGTTGATCGCCGCGTACTCGCCGCCGATGCCCGCGCCGGTGAAGAAGCGGCAGAGGTAGAAGTACCAGGGCGCCCAGGCGAACGCCGTTGCTGCCGTGGCCAGGAAGTAGACGCCGAGTGTGATGATGAACAGCTTCTTGCGCCCGAAGCGGTCGGTGAGCTGCCCGAAGAAGAGTGCGCCGAGGCACGCGCCGACGACGTAGATCGCGGCAGCGGTACCGATCTGACCAGTGCTGATCGCGATGCCGCTCCCCTTCTCGGTGAGCCGCGACGCGATCGAGCCGACGATCGTCACCTCGAGGCCGTCGAGGATCCACACCGTGCCCAGCCCGCCGACCACGAGCCAGTGGAACCTCGACCACGGCAGCCGATCGAGACGCGCCGGGATGTCGGTCTCGATGACGTCGCGCTGCACGCCGGTGTCGGCGGCTTGCGAACGAGCGCTCATCGTGTCGCAGCTATCACCATGTGGCCCAGGCTGAAAACGTGGGAACCTGGAGCTACGTGCTGCGCTGTCGACTCCTCGGCCACCGCTACCGCTTCCGCTCGGAGGGCACGCGGATGCTGTGGGAGTGCGCGCGCTGCGGCACCGCCGGCGGTGCGAAGAGCTACGCGACGTCGGAGGAGGCGGCCCGCTACGCGCGCGCGTTCGACCGCGAGGACCGCGCCGATCTCGGTCGGCGCGCTCCGCTCGTCGCACTGCTGCCGCTGCGCCTCTGGCGTGCGTGGCGCGAGCGGCGCGTCGGCGGTTAGCTGTTAGTCGTTAGCTGCTGCTCGTCACCGGCGCGAGCGCGCCCGCTCCGGCTCGAGCAGGCGCAGCGCGTCGCGGCCGCGACCCGGGAGCACCTTGACCGGGACGCCGTAGCTGCGCAGGCGGCGCGCGATGTCGAGCGGCGCTGCGGCCGGCGGATCGTCGTCCTCGCCGGGGACGAACAGCGACAGCGGATAGGCATGCGACGCGCGCAGGCCGCGCTCGCATTCGACGACGTCGCCCCAGAGCGCGACCCGCCCGAGCACCCGGGCAACCGCGTCGCGCGGCAGCGGGTCGCCGAGATATGGGCCGAGCTGGCCGAGCGACGTCGCGTAGATGCCGCACTCGCACGCCATCGCGGGCGAGTCGTGCACCGTCCGCCGCCACGTCCACCAGCCGAACGCCCGCCGCGACAGGCACGCGGCCACAAGCGGCTCGCCTTCCGGCCAGAGCGTCGGCTTGACGACGCTGCCGAGGCTGAGGCTCCCGTGCCGTTCGACGACGCGCCAGACCCGCCAGCCCTCGAGCGCCTCCGCGTAGTCCGGCGCGCCGTCGTACGGCAGCGCGCTCACCTGGCCGGAACCTTCGGACGAACCGGCGCAGCCGGTGGGCGCGAAGGCGTCGGCTCTTGCCGACGCAGCGGCGGCAGCCTGAGCGGCTCGACACGAACGACCCGCTGCGGCTTCCCGATCTCCATCCCCGCGCTCCTTCCTTCGCTCTTGTCGGTGGTTGCCTGCCGAAGACGGATATCGATGCCGGGGAGGGCCTGCGTGATCGCTGCAGACCCTCCCCGTGGAGGAGGCATCGTTGCCCTGCTACTGACCCATCTTCACGCCGGGCTCCGCCCACTCGAGCTCGATCGCCCGCAGCGGCTTCCGACCCGGGACGTTCGCGGCCTTCTTCAGCTCGCCGGTCGGCAGGATCGCCCGCTTCGTGACCGCCGTCAGACACATCGTCAGGACGACGTACGCGGCGAGGCCGGCCGAGATGACGAACAGGATGCCGCCCACCATGAGCCAGCTGTTCCCGATTCCGCCGAGGAACCAGCCCACGGAGGTCAGCGCCGAGCCGGTCGCCAGGGTCCAGAGCACCGCGGCGACGCCGAGGTGGTGGAACAGCGAGGCGATCGCGGGGATCAGCGTGATGTACGCGAGGCCGAGGAACCAGAGGCCGAGCGCGTAGTCCGCGTGATGCGGCGCGGGCGGCAGCACGTGCGCGATGATCAGGAGGTTCAGGATCCCGAACGCGATCCAGAACGCACCCCACGTGCCGTGCGCGACCGTCGCCACGATGTCGCGGGCCTTGTAGGACCACATGCCAGCCGTGAACTGCGCGATGCCGCCGAAGGTGAGGCAGAAGATCGCGACGACGGGCATGTCCGTCCACGAGCCGAGCCATCCGGCCTGGATCAGCGCCACCATGAGGGTGGCGACCGAGAAGCCGCCGAGCCCGAGGGCGGATGGTGCGGCGATCGGCTGCAGGAACACCCTCGGCCGGGCAAACCCGTCAGCCCACGCCTCGTCCTCCGAGCCGGCGACCGCGCGTGCGTGCCGTTCTTCGAGCGTGGACATCTTTGCGTCAACTCCTTTCGTTTGGTCAACCTTGATGTATCGCACTCCGTTGTTCCCGAAACATCGAAATGCCTGCGAAAACGGGTTTCCGCGTCGGTCAGCGCGAGAAACTCAGCGCGCCGGCCCCGGCACGGAGGCCGGCGACGGGAGGAGGCACCGTGCCGACGATCCGGTTCGAGACAGCGGCGAACACGGCGGAGTTGATCGACGCGGGCGAGGCGCTCGAGGCGCTGCTGGAGACGCGCGATGAGGCCCTCGACCTGACTCCTGCGCTGCTGCGGCTGCTGCTCGCGCTCGACGAGGCGATCACCGACGCGGTTCGCGACGGCGGCGCGAACGCGCGAGCCTGAGATCTGGCCCTCGAAACTGTTTCGGGGACATGTCCCCGAAACACTTTCGGGGACTAGTTCCCGTCGAGCTCGGCGAGCATGCGCTGCAGGCGACGGCGCTCGCCGTGGTGAGCGCGGAACGCAGCCGCGAGCCGCCGCTCGCCCTCGCGGCTCAGGCTGAGGTGTGCGATGCGGCCGTCGGCCACCGACCGCTCCCGTTCGAGCAGGCCGGCGTCCTCGGCGCGCTTCACCAGCTCCGTGACCGTGCTCTGCGCGAGCTCCATCCGCTCCGCGAGGTCGGTGACCGTCGCGGAGCCGCTGCCGTCGGGCGCGCCCTTGATCATCAGCAGCAGCAGATGGCGTTGCGGGGTGAGACCGTTCTCGCGCGCGATCTGCTCGCTCGTCCGCAGGAACGTGCGCAGCGCACCGCGGAGCGCCGCCACCTGGCGGGCTGCGTCGGTCGTGATCGGCGCCGTTCCGGTCTTGGTCATGCTCGACATCCTCGCACGGGATGACGGCCCTCGCGCGCCGGCGCGTCGAGCCGCCGGGTGGTCTCAGCGGGGCCGGCTGCAGCGGCAGCCGTGGTTGGTCGGCAACCCGCACGACGGGCAGATGCGCTGGGTGCGCCGCCGCTCGAGCGCGCTCTTCCCGATGCCCGCGACGATCATCAGGTAGAGAGCGATTGTGGCCAGCAGGAACGGGAAGATGAACTCCGTCATATACATCGTGTTCCGTTATTCTCGCACGTGGCGGTGCTAAACGCCGGTCGCTCGCCCGCCGCCGCGCTCCGGACGAGAGCCGGCTTCGCCGCGGTGATGGCGACCGGCATCACCTCCGTGGCGAGCGCCGAGCTCGACCTCTCGATCCTCTCCTGGCTCTTCGCCGCGCTCGGCTTTGCGCTCTACGCCGCACTGCTCCTCGGGCTCGTCCTGCACCCGCGCGCCGCCCCCACCGGCGTGGAGGCATTCGCGGCCGTCGCCGCGACCGCCGTGCTCGGGACGCGGCTAGGCCTGGACGGCGACGGGCTCGCCGCGCGCGCCTTCCTCGCGGCCGCCGCCGCCGTCTGGATCGTCGTCTGGGTCGCGCTCGCGCGCACGCGCCGGCTGGACCCGCTCGGCCCCGCCACCGGCACGCGGCTGCTGGCGGTCGTGTCGACGCAGTCGCTGGCGATCCTCGTCGCCGTGAACGCCGGCCTCCCGTCGGCGCTCGGGATCGCGCTGCTCTCGCTCGGCATCGCGCTCTACGCCGCGCTGATCGGCGGCATCCCGCGAAGCGAGCTGCGCGCAGGTGCCGGCGACGTCTGGATCACGATGGGCGCACTGGCGATCTCGGCGCTCGCCGCCGCCCACGTCGCGATCGTCGCGGGCGGCCGCCCGCTGCGCGACCTCGCGTTTGCGCTCTGGGTGGTCGCGACCTGCTGGCTGCCGCTGCTCGTCTATCGCGAGCTGCGCCATCCGCGACTGCGCTTCGAGCCGAAGCGCTGGAGCACCGTCTTCCCCCTCGGCATGTACAGCGCCGCGTCGACGGCCGTGGGAAAGACGTTCGGCTTCGCCGACGACCCACTCGGATACGCCTTCCTGGCGCTGGCGATCGCCGCGTGGCTCCTCACGGCGGCGGGTGCGTTCGCGCCGGTGGTGGCGTCGTTGCGACGCGTGGAGGAGACTTGACCGGTGCAGATCCCGGACGTGCAGTACGCGCGCAGCGGCGACGCCGCGATCGCGTACCAGATCGTCGGCGACGGCCCGACCGACATCGTCTTCGCGCGTGGGTTCGCCGGCGAGCTGCTTTCGATGTGGGAGCACCCCTTGCCGCGGCGCCATGTCACCGGACTCGCCGAGCTCGGGCGTGTGCTGCTGATCGACAAGCGCGGCACCGGCCTCTCGGACCGCTTCCGCGAGGTCGGCACGCTCGAGACGCGCATGGACGACCTGCGCGCGGTGATGGACGCGGTCGGCTCGGAGCGCGCGGTGTTCTGGGCTGCGAACGAGAGCGCACGGCTCGGCATCCTGTTCGCGGCGACCTATCCGGAGCGGACGGCCGGGCTGGTCATGCTCGAGCCGTGGCTGCGGGGGCGACGGAGCGCCGAGTACCCGTGGGCGCCCGACGACGAGGAGTGGGCGGAGCGGCTCGCCGGCGTGCGCGACGGCTGGGGCAAGCGCGACTTCTTCGTCGGGCTGCTGCGGGAGATCGGCGACGACGCGGCCCGCGATCCGGCCTTCGTCGACTGGTTCGTCGGCCACATGCGCCGGAGCATGAGCCCCGGCGCCGCGCTCGCGTTCTTCCGGACGATGCGCGACTCGGACGTCGGCGACGTCCTGCCGGCGGTGCGGGTTCCCGCCCGCATCCTGTTCAAGCCCGCAGAGCGTGGGCCCGCCGAGTACATCGCCGCGCGGCTGCCCGGGACGGACCTCGTCGAGCTTCCGCGCCTGCGCGGCACGTACACGTGGATCGACGACGAGACGCATGTCGCCTCGCTCGCTGCGATCGGCGAGTTCGTCGAGCGTGTCGGCGCCGCACCGGTGCCCGACCGGGTGCTCGCCACAATCCTCTTCACCGACCTCGTCGGCTCGAGCGACCACGCGACGGCGCTCGGCGACCGCGCGTGGCGCGAGCTGCTCGCCCGTCACCACGCCGCGGTCCGCCTTCGGCTCGCAGAGCACGGCGGCGAGGAGCTCGACGTCGCCGGCGACGGCTTCTGCGCCGCCTTCGACGGACCCGGGCGCGCGATCCGCTGCGCGTGCGCGATCCGCGGCGACCTCGCGGCGCTGGGGCTCGAGGTCCGCGCCGGCGTCCACACCGGCGAGTGCGAGCGGATCGAGCACAAGCTCGCGGGCGTCGCGGTCCACGTCGGCGCGCGTGTGGCCGCCGAGGCGGGCGCCGGCGAGGTGCTGGTGTCAGGCACCGTGAAGGATCTCGTCGCCGGCTCGGGGATCGCGTTCGAGAGCCGCGGCGAGCGACTGCTGAAGGGGCTGCCGGAGCCCTGGCGGCTGTACGCCGTCGCCGGTGAGGGTGTCTGACACCGTTCGGTGTCAGACACCCTCACCGAATGGCAGCGCCGCCGACGTTCCGGCGCGCGAGGTTCCTACGCCGGCGTCGGCGCGACCGCCGCCGCCGTCCGTCCGCCGCCGCGCACCAGCAGCCAGGAGGTGCCCAGCGTCCAGATCGGCAGGCCGACGATCACGGCGACCCAGCCGATCGGCCCGATCACCAGCACGATCGCGATCAGGATCGCCAGCCACGACCACCACTTCGGCAGCGCCCGCGCGTGCAGCGCGACGACCGCGGTGGCGAGGAAGAACGGCACGAGCGCGAGCTCCGCGCAGACGAAGAACGCGTTGCTCGCGTTGTGCAGCGTTCCGGCCGTCGCGGCGCTGATGCTGTTCTTGTCGATCGCCGCGCCGACGTCGCCGGCGGCGTTCAGCATGCCGAACGCAGCCGCCGCGATCGCCCCCGCGAACGCCACCGTCGCGAACGTCGCGGCCCCGCCTTCCGCGGCCACGAGCCGCGCGCGCAGCACTGCCGCGAACCACAGGAACGCAACACAGCCGAGCATGAACAGCCAGCCGCCGGCCAGGATCGAGTTCGTGCTCCCCTGGACCCAGGCGAGCAGTTGTGCATCCGTCGGGTGGTGCGGGATCTTGTCGCTCGTCTCGTTGGTGACCACGAGCCCGAGGATCCACAACGCCACCGCAAGCGGGCCCGCGCACGCGGACCACCGCTCCAACCCCTTCACGCTTCTCCCCTCTCTCTCGAACGGTCCTTGCTCGACCGATGGTGCAACGGCCGCGGCGAAAGTTCAAGAGGAATCGAGGGCGCTGCCGAGCCGCTCGACGACCAGCTCCACGTGCTCGTCGCCGAAGACGAGCGGCGGCCTGATCTTCAACACGTTTTCGCGCGGGCCCGTGCGGCCGATCAGGACCCTGCGCTCCCGCAGCGCGTCGACCATCCGCGCGGCGAGCGCTGCGTCGACCAGCTCGACACCGACGAGCAGCCCGCGTCCGCGCACCTCGACGATCGCCGGGTGCGAGAGTGAGCGCAGCGCGTCGCGGAGCCGCGAGCCGACCGCGGCTGCATGCTCGACGAGCCGTTCGTCGGCGATCGTGTCGAGGACCGCGAGCGCCGCCGCGGCCGCGACGGGATTGCCGCCGAACGTGCTGAAGAAGCTCGTCGTCTCCGCGAAGCGGTCGACGAGCTCCGCCCGGGCGATCACCGCGGCGACGGGATAGCCGTTACCCATCGGCTTCCCCAGCGTCACCAGGTCGGGCGCGAGCCCGAGCGCGGCGAACGACCACAGGTGCTCGCCCGTCCGTCCGTGTCCGGCCTGCACCTCGTCGGCGACGAGCAGCCCGCCGGCCGCGTGCGTGTCGCGCGCGATCGCCGTCACCGCCGCCGCGCGCGGGATGAGGATGCCGTCGCTCGTGAAGCCGGTGTCGACGAAGGTCGCCGCGAGCCCGAAGCCGCGGCCGGCGAGCGCCTCCGCTGCGCGCGGCACGTCGGGCGCGAGCGGGTCGATCGTCTCCACGTGCGCGGGCCGGTAACCGGACGGCCACTCCTCCGGCGAGAGGTCGGCGATCGCGGCGCTGACGCCGTGGTAGGCGAACGCGGTGACGATCCCGCCGCTGCGGCCTGTCGCCGCGAGGGCGATGCGCCAAGCGAGGTCGTTCGCCTCGCTGCCCGAGTTGACGAGCATCACCGTGTCGAGCCCCGAGCCGGCCGGCATCGACGCGATCAGGCGCTCGGCGAGCTCGACGAGCGGCTCGTAGAGGTAGCGCGCGTTCGTGTTCAGCGCGCGCGTCTGGCGCACCACCGCCTCGGTCACGCGGGGATGGCAGTGGCCGACCACCGGCACGTTGTTGTAGGCGTCGAGCAGCCGGTTCCCGTCGGCAGCGACGAACCACACCCCTTCGCCGCGCGCGAGGTGCACCGGCCGGCTGTAGCTCGGGGGCGTCAACGCGGTGCCGAGCGCGCGCCGGCGGCGCGCGGCCAGGGCGTCGGTCGCCACGGCCGGTCGCGACGCGCCCAGCTCGGCGGCGAACGCGTCCAGCCCGAGCTCCGACAGCTGCTCGAGCAGACGCCACGACGTCGCGTCCCACGCCTGGATGTAGGCGGCGTTCTCCGGGTAGCGCTGCGACCGCCACGCGCTGATGACGACGATCGCTGCGAGCCGCGCCGCCACGAGGTCGCCGAGCAGCTCGAGCTCGCGCGGCTCGAGCGGCAGCCGCGACGCGTAGCCGTCGATCGCGACGCGCGCCGCGCGCAGGACGTCCTCCCCGCTCCGCCCGCGCAGCAGCGAGGCGAGCCCGATCGCGAAGTCGGAGACGACGGCCGAGTGCGAGCAGTCGCCGAAGTCGACGATGCCGGCGATCCGCCGCCGCTCGTCGAGCAGCACGTTGTCGAGGTTCAGGTCGCCGTGCACGACCTGGGCGCGGAGCAGCGGCCACTCGGGCGCGACGCGTTCGTCGAAGCGGTCGATCACGTTCTCGACGAGCCGGCGCCGCACCGGATCGTCGATGGAGCCGAGCAGCGGACGCAGGCTCGACGTGTGCGCGGGATCCCAGAGCAGGCGGCGCCCTGCGGCTGGATGGAAGAAGCCGCGCAGCGCGAGCGTCAGGCGTGCATGCGTCGCTGCGTAGTCGCGCAACGCGCCGTCGTCGAGATCGGCGCCGAGAGCGCCGTCGCCGCGTAGTCGCTCGAACAGCCGCACGAGGTGCGGGCCGTCGGGTCCCACGACGGTCTGCACATAGCCGCGCTCGCCCGCGAGCGGCTGGGCTACCGGCAGCTCGGGGTCGACCCTGCGCACGTGCAGGACCGCCTCGGTCTCGAGGTCGAGCACCGCGGGATCCTCGCCCGTGTTCGAGATCTTCAGCACCGCGCCAGCGGCGCCGTCGTCGATCAGGAACGTCTGGTCGCGCTCGCTGCCGAGGTCGCTCGCCGTGCCGCGGATGCCGAAGGCCTCCGCGGCGATCTCGGCGGCCTCGTCGGTCGAGAAGCGCGGCGGCGGCGACTCCAGGACGTCGGCGGACGCTCCGGCGGTCGCCATGCCGCCGATCCTACGCGCGCGTCAGCGCGGCGCGAGCCTGCGCGTGCGCTTGCGGCCGTACATGCGCGTGTCCGCACGCGAGAGCAGCACCGAGGCGTCCTCGCTGCCGTTCCATGTCGCGATCCCGGCGGAGGCCTGCTGGCCCGCCGGCAGCGCGGCCTCGAGCCGCGCGACGACCTCCTCCGCCGCCTCCGAGTCCGCGCCCTCGAGCAGCACCGCGAACTCGTCGCCGCCGACGCGTCCGAGCACGTCGTTCGCGCGCAGGACGCCCGACCACGCCGCGCTCACCGTCCGCAGCAGCCTGTCGCCGGCGGCGTGGCCGCGGCGATCGTTCACCGCCTTGAATCCGTCGAGATCGAGCAGCACGACGCTCACCGGCTGCTCGAAGCGGGCCGCGCGCGTCAGCGCCTCGCCGAGCCGCGAGTACCAGCCGCGGCGGTTGACCAGGCCGGTCAGCTCGTCGGTCACCGCCTGGTCCGCGAGGCGATGGATCAGGTCGGCGCGCACGAGCGCCGCCGCGATCAGCGCGCCGAGCGCGGCAAGCAGCTGCGCGTGTCGCTCCTCGAACGCGTCGGGCTCGTGACTCGACACCTTGAGCACGCCCGCCGCCTCGCCGTCGTGGAGCAGCGGCACGACGACCATCGAACGCGCGCCGACGAGGCGGCACGCCTCGCGGTCGACGCGTGGATCCGTCTCGCTGTCGCCGCAGAGGATGACGCTCCGCGGGTCGAGCGACAGGCCCGACAGCGAGCCCTGGCGCGCGACGCGCAGGTCGAGGTGGCTGCTCGCCGTTCCGCAGACGGCGCGGTAGACGAGGTCGTCCCCGTCCGGCAGCTCCACCACCGCAGCGTCGGCGCCGGTCAGCTGCTGCGCCTCGTCGACGACGGTGGCGAGGACGGCGTCGAGGTCGAAGCGGGAGGTTGCGATCGCGGTCTGCGTCGCCACCAACGCGTCCAGCTCGCCGGCGCGTGCTGCCGCGAGGTCGGCCTGACGCCGGTAGGCGGCGATGACGCGGTTCGCACCGGTGCCGACGACCGCCGCGACGACCGTCCAGAGGACGACGCCGCGCCAGCTTCCGCTCGGATACAGCGGCGGCCCGATGAGCACGATCGGGACGCTGAAGAGCGCGGCCGTGCACGCGGTGATCGCGGCGACGTCGCGCCGCCGGAGCGTCAGGCCGACCCACACGACCGGCAGCACAGCGAGCGGCGCGTAGCCCGACGTGCTGCCTCCCTGCGCCTGCCGCAGCAGACCGATCACGGCGTCGCAGCCGACCGGCAGGACGAGCGCGGCCGAGGCCACGAGCCGCTGCCAGGGAACGAAGCGGGCGAGACCGAGGAGCACCGCCGAGCTGCCCGCGGCTGCACCGAAGAGGGCCCAGCTCGTTCCGTCGGGCGTCAGGCTGGAGGCGGCGAGGGCGAGCACGAGGATGGCCGCCGCGGGAAGCAGCCGGCGCCGTGCCTGAGCCTCGCCCGGAAGGGTCTGCATGTTGCCCATATCGGCGCCGGAGCCGTCCGGGATGAGGCGGTGAGGGCCGGCGGAAAGCCGAGACTCCCGAACCTGGTTCCTCGAAGAGGAACCAGGTTCGGGAGCGCTTCTTTCACGCGGCGACTGCGACCGGGTCGGGCCGCACCACGAGCGTGTCGGCGACCGCGTGGATGTCGGTCGCGGGGATGCCGGCCCGTTCGGCGTGCTCCCGGATCTTCTCCGGGCTCGATGCCTGGTAGATGCAGAACGTGCCGAGACCGCCGTCGGCCTCGTGGACGACATAGGAGCGGATCCAGCGGATGTCCGCCGGCATCTCCTCGTCGCCCACCTGCTTCGAGCGGGCGGCCGCCGCCTGCAGCTGCTCCGGCGTGCGCCAGCCCGAGGGCCGGCGGATCACGTACAGCTCCATCATTCACCTCCTTCCTTAGATAGCACGATCGTTCGGTCTGAGACTCTAGCATAAGACGAACGATCGTGCTACATTCTCGACATGAGCGAGCGGAAGAGACGTAGCGACGGCGAACGCAGCCGGGCCGCGATCCTCGACCGAGCGAGCCAGCTCGCGACGGTCGAGGGGATCGAGGGCCTCTCGATCGGACGGCTGGCCGAGGCGGTCGGGATGAGCAAGAGCGGTCTCTACGCCCACTTCGGCTCCAAGGAGGAGCTGCAGCTCGCGACGATCGAGACGGCCTACGACATCTTCCGCTCCGCCGTGCTCGCCCCCGCCGCCGCGGCCTCGACCGGGCGCGAGCGCCTCGAGCGACTGACGGAGGGCTACCTCGCCTACATCGAGCGCGACACCTTCGCCGGCGGCTGCTTCTTCGCCTCCGTCCTCTCGGAGGTCGACACGCAGCCCGGCCCCGTGCGCGACCGACTCGTCGCCTTCCTCGGAGAATGGCTCGGCCTGCTCGAGTCCGCGATCCGCGAAGCGCAGGCAGAGGGCTCGCTCGACGCGGCCGAGGACCCGGCACAGCTCACGTTCGAGATCGAAGCCGCGATCTTCCTCGCCAACGCGCAGTTCGTGGTGCTGCACGACGCGGAGCCGATCGACCGCGCCCGTCGTGCGATCGCAAAGAGGCTCGCTTGAGCACCGTCCTCGACGCGATCGGCAACACGCCGCTCGTCCGGCCGCAGCACGTCACGCCCGCGAACGGCGCCGAGCTGTGGCTGAAGCTCGAGTACCTCAACCCGTCCGGCTCGATGAAGGACCGGATGGCGCTCGCGATGGTCGAGGGCGCGGAGCGCAACGGGTTGCTCGCGCCGGGCGACACGGTCGTCGAGTACACCGGCGGCAGCACGGGCCCGGCGCTCGCGCTCGTCTGCCGCGCGAAGGGCTACCGGCCGCTGATCGTGATGGCGGATTGCTTCAGCGAGGAGCGCTTCCAGCTACTGCGCGCGCTCGGCGCCGAGATCGACGTCGTCGGGTCGGTCGAGGGACGGCCCCGGGTGACGGCGCAGGACATCTCGAACATGGTCGCGCGCGCGGCCGAGCTCGCGCAGCGTCCCGGCCATTACGCGACCGACCAGTTCAACAACCCGTACATCGTCCCCGCGCACCGCGACACGCTCGGCCGCGAGATCTGGGAGCAGACCGCCGGCCGGGTCACCGGCTTCGTCCAGGGCGTCGGCACCGCCACCTCGCTGATCGGCGTCTCCCAGGCCCTTCGCCCCAGAGGCGTCTTCATCCAGGCGCTGCAGGCGGCCGAGTCGCCCTTCGCGATGCAGGGCTGGGCCGGAAGGCTCGAAGTCCCGCAGTGGGATCCCGGTGCGGTCGACGACACCGACGCGGTCGGCAACGACGAGGCGATCGCCATGACCCTCCGACTCGCACGCGAGGAGGGCATCCTCGCCGGCGTCTCGACCGGCGCGAACGTCGTCGGCGCGCTCCGGCTCGCGGAACGGCTCGGGCCGGAGGCGGTGATCGTCACGATCGCCGTCGACAGCGGCTTCAAGTACTTCACCGTCGCGCCCTATCTCGACGGTTGAGGTGTGTCAGGATGCGGCCGTGCAGCACGGATTCGCGCCGCCGCTTCCGCGGCCGCGGCCGTCGGCAGGCGACCGCGAGCGCGCCGCCAGGCGCCTGCGCGACGCCTGCGAGCACGAACAGCTCTCGCTCGACACGTTCGCGGCGCGCCTCGACCTCGTCTATGAGGCCCGCAGCCGCGCCGAGCTCGAACGGCTGCTCGCCGACGTCACCGAGCCGGGCATCGTGTGGCGCTCCATCCTCGCCGGCGTCTCGCGGCTGTCGCAGCTGACCGCCGATCTTCGCGTTGCCTGGCTGGGGCCGCGGCTGCCACGGCTCGCGCTCCCGCAGCGGGAGCACGTGCTGATCGGCCGCGCCCGGCACTCCGACTTCCTCGTCGCCGACCCGACCGTCTCGGCGCGGCACGCGCTGCTGTGCCACAGCGACGGCCGCTGGTCGATTCGCGACCTCGCCTCGACCAACGGGACGTTCGTCAACGGCTGGCGCGTGGTCGACGAGGTGGAGGTGCGGCCGGGCGACGTCGTGGTGCTCGGCGGCCAGGCGTTCCTCGCGGCTCCGCCGCTCCCGGCGAGAAGCACCGGGAGCGGCGGTCGGGGGACGAGCGCGGCCGCCTGACGCGGGCCGCGGCGCCGGCCGGGCGCTCTACCCCCAGGTCTCGCCCGTCGTCGTGCCGCCGGACGTGGTCGTGCTGCCGCCACCGCCGGAGCCACCGCCGGACGAGACCGCGTGCTTCACGAACGCACCGGCGTTGTTGACGACGTACCACTCCTTCAGGAAGTCCTGGCCGTTGACCTGCCCCGCGCGCTTGTCGCCCGCGAAGTAGTAGAGCGGCCAGCCGGCGTAGGTCACCTGCCGCATGCCGTGCGCCGCCTTGATCGTCCCCAGCAGGGACGCCTTGGCGCCGGCACCGGCAGTCGGCTTCGCCGACGCCTTCACGAGCAGGCGGGGCCAGTACTTGTTGCACACGGGATCGCTGGTGCAACGGTTCACGTTCTTGCTGTCCTTCGTGTAGCGGTACAGCGTCCGCCCGCTCGCGCCGACGAGGACGGAGCCGTACGGACTCCGCATCGCGGTCTTCACGGTTCCGCTCGCGCTGTGCGTCGCCGTCGCCGCCATTGCGGCCCCGACACCAGCGGCGCCCGCGAGGGCGAGCGGCAGGAGCCACATGATCATCCGGGCTCGCATCTCGGTACCTCTCCTTTCGTCTCTCTTGTCGTTCATTCGGATGCAGGAGGTACGCGCCGAGTCCCGCGCCGGATTGCGCAAACCGCTCCGCTGCCGCGCGGGTACTCGAGGACGTGGCAAGCGAAGCCTCAGGTCCGGCGGCGGCCGCGTTCGCCGAGACGAGCGAATCTCGGCCGCTCTCGCCGCTGCTCTTCGCCGGGTTCGCGGTCGCGTCGATCGGCGGGCCGCTCGCGCTGCCGACGCTCTTCCCGTCGACAGCCGGAGACGGCACCGACTCGGCACTGCTCGTCGTGGCGCTGTCGCTCGCGGTGTTCGCGTTCCCGCTCGCGATCTGGCTGTCGTTCTCACGGCGCGTCGTCTCGCCGGGCGGCCTGAGCGCGTTCGTGCAGGCGGCGGCCGGACGGCGTGCGGCGCTCGCGCACGGCTGGATCTGGGCGTTCGCCTACTTCCT
>Ga0070739_10001724_pt1 | contig 31597 bp, 25 predicted proteins | sample Coa_R1_7_FD_66445 | JGI IMG/M metagenome (GOLD analysis project Ga0070739, IMG submission 66445) | Surface soil microbial communities from Centralia Pennsylvania, which are recovering from an underground coalmine fire - Coalmine... | ecosystem: Environmental > Terrestrial > Soil > Unclassified ...
GGAGGGGCTGGGGGAGGGGGTTGGCTCTGCTTTGCCGGCGCGGGGGCCTGCTTCGGCCTGGCGCTGTACACCTATTTGCCGGCGCGGCTGCTGCCGCTGGTCCTGCTGGCGCTGCTCGCGCACCTGGCGCTGTCGCGGCGGGGCTGGCTGCGCGCCCGCTGGCGAGGGCTGGTCCTGGCGGCGGCGGTGGCGGCGCTCGTGGCGGCGCCGCTCGCCGCCTACTACGCCACGCACTGGAGCGCCTTCACCTTCCGCGTCGACATGGTCTCGCTGACGAACCCGTGGGTGAACGGCGGCGATCCCGGCGGGCTGCTCTGGCGCAACCTGCAGGGCACGGCGGGCATGTTCGCCGTCCGCGGCGACGCCGACCCCCAGTACAACGTCGCGGCGCGGCCGGTCTTCGCCCTGCCGCTGGCTGTCCTGTTCGCCCTGGGCCTGGTCGTCGCGCTGCGGCGCTGGCGCCAGCCGGCCTACTGGCTCTGCCTGGTCTGGCTGGCGATCATGCTGCTGCCGGGGGTGCTCTCGGCCAGCAGCCCCCATTTCGCGCGACAGGCCGGCATCATCCCGGTGGTCTACGTCTTTCCCGCGCTCGGCGGCTGGGCGCTGTGGCAGTGGGTGCGGCGCCGCTGGCCACAGGCGCCGACCTGGACGTTCGGGCTGGCGGCGGCGCTGGTCGTCGGCGGCTGCGGGCTTGCGGCCGTCGTCGACTACTTCGGCCGACCGCCGGCCGCCGGCCCCAGCCTGCTCACGCGGCTGGCCGGTCTGCCGCCGGCCGGCGAGGTGTACATCGCCGGGAGCGAGGAGACGGCAATGGTGGGCAGCTACCTGGCCGGCGGGGCGGCCGTCCGCCCGCTGCTGCGCCTGCCCCTGCCGGGCGCCTATCCCGCTGCCCCGCCCTGGCGGCAGGCGCCGCGCTTCACCCAGGGCTTCCACACCCTGCTCCTGCCGCGCGACGCCGCGGACACGCTGTACCTGGTCCAGCAGGACTGGTGGTGGCTGACCGCCGAACAGCTCCTCTGGGCGCGCTACGACCTGGAGCCGCAGCCGCGACCGCCGGGCCTGGAGCCCTTCCGTGTGCTGCGCCTGGTCGAGCGGCCCGGCGCCGCGCCCTGGACGCCGCTACCCGACGTGGGCTGGGCGATCGGCGCGCGCCTGGTCGGCTATAGCTTGCCCGCCCAGGCCAGGCCCGGCGAGCTGATCGGCGTCACCCTGCGCTGGCGGGTGACGGCGCCGCTGCCCGACGATCCCGGCCACGACTACACTTTCGCGGTCGGTCTGGTCGACGCCGACGGCCAGGAGGTGGCCGATCGCGACTGGCTGGGGCACCCGACGGCCGGCTGGCGCGACGGCGACGAGCTGGTGAGCTGGTTCGACCTCTGCCTGCCGACCACGCTGGCGCCGGGCCCGCTGCGAGCGACGGTTGCCCTCTACTCGCGCGCCGACTTCGCCAAGCGACCTGTGCTTGACGCCGCCGGCGCCTCGCTCGGCGACCATCTGACCTTTGGCAGCCTGCCCGTCCGCGGCTCGCCCCAGACGCCGCCGTGCGGCGACCGCGTCCACCCGGCACTGCCGCCGACGTAGGGAGCGGCGGGCAGCGGGCGGCGAGCGGTCCACCGGGCGCCGGACACCAGTCACCACGCGGTACACTCTGGAGCAGCAGTGGGTAGAGAGTGCCGAATGAAGAGCGGAGAGTAGCCCCGGTCCACTGGTCACCAGCCACTCACCACTGTTCACTCGGCAGCAGGGGGCCGGCCGATGACGCTGGACGACGATTTCCGCCAGGCGGTGGAGGCCAACAACGCCGCGCTGCACCGGCTCGCCCAGGGCGACAGCAGCGCGATCCAGGCGATCTGGTCGCACGCCGACGACGTGACTTCGTTCCTGGGCTACGGCGGGCGCGAGCAGGGCTGGTCGCAGGTGCGCGACCGCTTCGCCTGGGTCGCGGGCCGGTTTGGCGGGGGCGAGACTGGTACGACCGAGCTGCAGGCGTACCATAGCGGCGACCTCGGCTACACCGTCGAGCTCGAGGAGCGGGACCTGCTGGTGGACGGCCAGCGTACCCGGTTCACGCTGCGCGTGACGCACATCTACCGCCGTGAGGACGGCGTCTGGAAGGTCGTGCACCGCCACGCTGACGTGTATCACCCGCGTGAGGGGTAGGTGGACCGCGGGTAACGCTTAACCGTATCTTGACCAATGGTATCGATCGGCTAGAGCATTCCGCGGCGGGGGCGTTTAGGGCCGTGGTGGCCAGGGCGGAGCATCTGCAGCAGCGCCTGGAAGCGCTGAGCCGTGCCGCGGTCCAGATCCAGGAGGCGCTCACCCCGGACGACGTGCTCGACGCCGTGGGCGCGCAGCTCGAGCGGCTCGGGCTCCAGTGGGAGTACTCGCGGCTGCTACCTGACGGCGACAGGGTGGTCATCGAGCGGCTGTCGCTCCAATCACACCTGGTCGCGGCGATCGAGCGGTTGCTGCGCCTCTCCCTGATCGGGACCGCCATCCCCGTCGGCCGCGTGGCGGTGCTGTGCACGGCGATCCGCGAGCGGCGGGCGGTGTTCGCCGACGGCCGGTCCGTCGTCGTGGAGGCGTTCCCCTGGATACCCCATCCGCTGGTCCAGCAGGTGCTCCTCATCGTGGGCCTGCGCGGGCTGATCGTGGCCCCGCTGCTCAGCCGCGGCCAGGTGCTCGGCACGCTCGCGGTCTGGGCCGAAGATCTCGCCGCCGACGACCTGCCGGCCGTGGTGGTCTTCGCCCAGCAGGTCGCCGCGGCCTACGACAACGCGCGGCTGCTCCAGGAGTCCCGGTCGGCGGCCGGGCAGGAGCACCGGCTGCTGCACGAGCTACAGGCCTCGGAGCAGCGCTTCCGTGCCCTGATCGAGAACAGCCACGATGTGGCCCTGCTGCTCGCGCCGGACGGCAGGATCCTGTACCGCAGTCCGGCGAACGAGCGGCTGACCGGCTACGTGGCGGGGGAGCCGGCCGCCGGCAATCTCTTCGACCACGTCCATCCGGAGGACGTCACCGCGGCCCGCGAGGCGCTGGCCAACGTCTCGCGCGAGCCCGGCGGCCAGCAGCGGACCGAGATCCGCTACCGTCACCGGAGCGGCGCCTGGCTGGTCTGGGAGGTCGTGCTGACCAACCGTCTGGCCGACCCGAACGTCGCGGCGGTGGTGGTCAACGCCCGCGACGTCACCGAGCGCAAGCGGACCCAGGCCGAGCAGGAAGCGCTCGCCCGCTCGGAGAAGCTGCGGGCGCTCGGCCAGATGGCCAGCGCCGTCGCCCACGACCTGAACCAGTACCTGGGCCTGGTGGTGGGGCACAGCGAGCTAGCGCTGCGCGAGGTCCGGAACAGTGCCCCGGGCCTCGAGGCGGTGCAGGACTCGCTGCGGATCGTTGCGCAGGCAGCGATGGACGGGGCCGAGACGGTGAAGCGCCTGCTCACCTTCGCCCGTCCGCACCAGGAAGGAGCGCGGATACGGCTCGAACCGGCCGCGCTGCTGCGTGAGGTGGCGCAGATGACCGCGCCGCAGTGGCGCGACGCGGCTCAAGCCCAGGGCCGCTCGATCAGCGTGCACCTCGACCTCGACGAGGTGTGCCCCATCGACGGCTGGCCCGAGGCGCTGCGCGAGGCGCTGACCAACCTCGTGTTCAACGCTGTGGACGCCATGCCGCGGGGCGGGATCATCCGGCTGGCGGCGCGCGAGCGCGGCGACCGCGTCGTGCTCGAGGTCTCGGACAACGGCGTGGGCATGAGTGCGGACGTCCGGGCCCGCATCTTCGAGCCGTTCTTCACGACCAAGGGCGAGCGCGGCACCGGCCTCGGCCTGGCCGCGGTCTTTCGGATCGTGGACCGGCATGGCGGCCAGATCGCCGTTCGCTCGGCGCCGGGGCTGGGAACCACCTTCGCCCTCTCGTTCCCGGCCGCGAACGGCGCCGAGCCGGCCGGCTCCGCGCTGCCGCCCGCGCCTCGCACCGCCACGCGCCGCATCCTCGTCGTCGACGACCAGGTGGCGATCGGGCGGATGGCCGCGGCGATGCTCGGCGCGCACGGTCACACGGTGGTGGTGGCGACGTCCGGCGCGGAGGCGCTGGCGCGGCTGGCGGATGCGGAGTTCGACGTGGTGGTCTCGGACGTCGGGATGCCCGGGTTGAGCGGCTGGGACCTGGTGGAGCGGATTCGCGCTCGCGGCCTGGCCCTGCCGATCGTGCTCGCCACTGGCTGGGGCGCGGCGATCGCGCCTGAGGACGCGCGGGCGCGGGGCGTGCGCGCGATCATCGCCAAGCCCTATCGCATGGCCGACCTCGAGCGCGTGCTGGCGGCGCTCGACGAGCCTCTGGCCGAGCGGCAGGCAGCGCCGCGCCCGCCGTCCGGGCCAGGGTCGAACGCGACCCCCAGCGCCTTGCCCGACGAGTAGCGGGAGCGCGGCCCGGTCGGCCGCTCAGCGGCTCGTGGCGGCCGGCAGGCGGAGCGCTTCGTCGAGATAGCTGTTGTCCAGGAAGCGGTCCAGGTCGGGCAGCGGGTCGGGCGCCGTGCCCACCTCGCGCATCAGGTCGACCAGGGCGTCGACGTGGGCGCGCGTCGCCCGCAGCTCCGGCGGGTAGGCTTTGTCCTGCTCGACGACGATCGCGTAGGTGCCACGCGAGTCGTCCTCGCTGGTCTTGGTCCACTCGGCGAGGATCGCCACGGCTTCGTCGCGGTTGGCCGGATCGTACAGCCAGCGCACGCTATCGTGCATCGCCGCCAGCCAGCGTACCGCGGCGCCGCGGTTGGCCTGCGCCCAGTCGCGGTTCACGACCAGGGCGGCATAGGCGTAGGGCGGCAGGATCTCGGCCAGGTTGGCGATCATCTTGAAGCCGTCGCGCTCGGCGCGGAGGTTGAGCGGCGGCGTGAGCAGCACGCCGGCGGCCTGGCCACTCTGCAGCGCCGCGTAGCGCTCCGGCGTGCTGCCGACGCTGACCAGCTCGTACTCGTCGGGCTGCAGGCCGTTCAGTCGCAGGACGCGCCGCAGCATGCCCGCGGTCACGTCGTTGACCGCGCCGACGGCGAACGTCTTGCCGCGCAGGTCGGCGAAGCTGCCCACGCTGGGCTGGACGGCGAGGCGGTAGATCGGCTTTTCCGTCTCGACGCCCACCAGGGTGATCGGCGCGCCCTGCTGCACGCCGAGGAGGGCCGTATCGGGGATGAACGAGCCGATCTGGAACGAGCCGGAGGCGAGGCCGCGGGCGGAGTCCGGGATGCGCGGGGTGACGGTCAGGTCGACCTTCAGGCCGCGGGCCTCGAGGAAGCCCTTGGTCTGGGCCACCATTGTCGGCCAGTAGGAGAAGGCGTAGGTAGTGATCGTCTCGTCGAGGCTCGTGGGCTCCTGGCTGGGCCCGGCGGCCGCGCTCGGCGCCGGCGTGGGCGCCGCGCCCGCTGGCTCGGCCGGCGCGGCGCTCGGCGCGGCCGCGGGCTTCGCCGCCGGGCTGGCACCGCCGCCGGATGGCGCGCAGGCCGCGGCCAGGGCGACCGCGAGGATCGCCCCGAGCAGCCCCTGCGGCGTGCCGCGCCAGCCCCAGGCTCGCGGGCCACTGCGCGCGTCGGCCATGTCGCGCACCTCCAGATCCCCTCACCCCCGACCCCCTCTCCCACAAGGGGCGAGGGGGAGAGGGACGAGGGACGGACGACCGGTAGCCCTGGTCGTCCTGCTCCGCTCCCCCCAGGTGGGGGAGGGGCGGGGAGTGAGGGGGAAACCCTCTCTACGGCCCGCCGGCGGCGAGGGCGCCGCCGTCGACCAGCATGTCCGCGCCGGTGATGAAGTCGCCGTCGGCCGAGGCGAGTAGCAAGCACATCGCGGCGATGTCGTACGGCTGGCCGACGCGGTGGACCAGGTTGTTCACCTCGCCGACGGTGCGCATCTCCGCCTGGCCGACCGGCGAGCCGACGCGGTTCGGCGTCACCGAGTTGACGCGGATATCGTACGGCGCGAGCTGGATCGCCATCGAGCGCACGAGGTTCAGCACGCCGCCCTTCGCCGCCGTGTAGGCCACGGCGTCCTTGCGGCCGCGGTGGCCCGACGTCGAGGCGAGGCAGATGATCCGACCGCCGCGGCCCTGGGTCACCATCTGCTTCGCGGCGTACTTCGAGCAGAGGAACTGGCTGGTCAGCGTCACCTTGAGCACGCGCTCCCACTCCTCGTCGCTCAGCTCGAGGATCGTGGTGCGGTCGGTGATCGCCACGTTGTTGACGAGGATGTCGATGCCGCCCCACTCCTGCACGACGCGCTGCACCAGGCGCTGCACGTCGGGGCTCTCCGACACATCGCAGCGGACGGCGATCGCCTGACCCGGGTGCTTGGCGTTGATCGCGTCCGCCACCCGGCGGGCCGCGTTCTCGTCGAGGTCGACCACCGCCACGCGGGCGCCCTCGTCGGCGTACAGTGTAGCGATCGCCTCGCCGATGTTGCGCCCGGCGCCGGTGACGATCGCTACCTTGTCGTCGAGCTTCATCAGCGCACCCCCGTCGTGGCCGGCTGGCCACCCGCCGTGGGCACGGTCAGCGGCAGCTTGTAGAACCGCGCCGCGTTGCCGCCGAGCAGGGCGTCCTTCTCGGCGTCGCTCAGGCCGTCCATTGCCCGCGTCTCGGGGACGCGGGTCCAGGACATGTCGCCGTGCGGGTAGTCGCTGGCGTACATCAGGCAGCCAGCGCCGATGTTGTCGATCACCTGGCGCAGGTTTTCGTCCGTCTCGAAGCCGCTGTAGATGCGGCCGGCCTGGATGTACTCGATCGGGCGCTTCGTCGGCGGCAGCTTGTAGGAGGCCTCGCCCCAGTCGGCGAAGTCGGGCGAGCCCTGGAAGTTGGTCTCCTCCCACTCTTCGACGTGGTGGCCGACCCACCAGGCCCAGTAGGGCAGCCAGGAGGCGCCGATCTCCAGGTAGCCAACACGCAGGTTGGCGAAGCGCTCGAACAGGCCGGCGCGGATCATCGACATCAGGCCGACCATCATCGAGAACGGCATGCAGGTGATGTGGGTAGAGAAGAAGTCGCGGAAGCAGTCCGACCAGGGCGTGTAGTGCATGCCCGTCACGGCGTGCAGGCCGAGGGCCGTGTCCAGCTCGTCGATCGCCGCGAAGAAGGGCAGGAACTTTGGGTGGCTCAGCGGCTCGTCGCCGACGATGCCGGGGATGGTCACGCCCACTAGGCCCAGCTCGCGCACGGCCCGCCGCGCCTCCTCGGCGGCCGCGCTCGGGTCCTGCATCGGCACCAGGGCAACGGCCTTGAGCCGCTCGGGCGCCTGGCGGCACTGCGCGGCCACGTAGTCGTTGTAGGCGCGGCAGCAGGCGGCGGCCAGGTCATGGTCGTGCAGGTCGGAGACCCAGGGCAGCGCCGTGGGGTAGACGACCTGCACGTCGATGCCGAGCTCGTCCATGTCCGCGAGGCGGCCCGGCACGTCGTCCAGCGTGTCGTCGCGGGCGTGCATGCGAGCGTGGCGCGGCCCCTTGTAGCGCAGGCCGCCGGCGCCGACACCCGGCGTCATCGGCATCCGCGGGGCCATCTTCCCCTCGAACATCCAGCGCCCGTGGTCCAGCGGGTGGCCCTCGATCTTCACGATCCGCGGGCGGCGCGACCAGTAGGCCCTGTCGAGGTACCGCTCGAACAGATCGTAGGGCTCGTGCATGTGGCCATCGGAGTCGATCACGATCATCGCGGACGACCTCCTCTCCCGGGAACGGCCCGCGCCGGCGCGGCGGCCGGCGACGAGACGGACTGGGGGCAGTATAGTCAGCGCGGTTCGCGCCCGTCGAGGAGACGGAGGGAGACATCGTCACCGGGCGGGATGCAGCCAGGGCCAGGTGCCCGGCCGGCTCAGGCGAGCCGGGTGCGGCCGCGGCTGGCCAGGCGCGGCGCCGCGGCTCGCAGGCGGGTCAGCAGCCGCCAGCCGCGGGTGACGGCCGGCGAGGGCGGCGGGGCCGCGGCCGGGTCCGCCCGGGTGGGAGCGGCCAGGGTGACGTGGAGTTTGCCGCCGGCTCCACGCTCCGCGCGGGACTCCAGCCCCTCGCCGGCGGCGCTGGTCAGGAGGTGTACGACCTCGCGTTCCGTGAGGCCGACGACGATCAGGCGGCTGACGCCGGCCTCGGGCTCGTCGAGTAGTCGCCGCGAGACGTGGGCCAGGTCGCTGCCAAGGCCCTGCTCGGGCCGCTCCGTGCGCCTGTCGGGTGCGATTGGCCGGTCCATGTCCTCATGGTAGGGCCGGCTCGCTCAAGGCCCGCTCAAGAAATCCCGACGGCTGCTCAACGGGCGCTCAAGATCGAGCCCTCGCTCGCTGAGACCCGGGCGGCGGCCGGAATCTTGAGCGCATTTTGAGCGCGCGGCGGTCGGATTTATTGACGCATTCACTAAGCTGGTAACAGAAGACAGATCGTCGCCCGCGGGCGCGCGGCTCGGCGGCGGCCGGGCCGCGCACTGCCCGAGCGCGGGGGGGCGGGGAGGTGCTGTACGATGGCCGAGCCAGACGGCAAGTCGCCATCGCCGGCAAGCGCCACAGCCGGCCCTAAGTCGACGCCGGAGCTGGAGTGGCGCGAGGTGGTGCACGGGCAGCGACCCGGCGACGTGCACATCCGCATCGCCACCCACCGCGCTTTCCGGCGCCAGCCGCGCGGCTTCCTCGTCCCGCGCCCGCACGTGACCGAGCCGCGGAGCGGGCTGGGGCGCAAGTGGCTGGCGGCCAAGCGCCTGCTCATCGGCCCGCCGATCGCCACCGCCCACGAGATGCAGGAGCGCCTGACCAAGGTCAAGGCGCTGGCCGTGTTCTCCTCGGACGCGCTCTCCTCGGTGGCCTATGCCACCGAGGAGATCATGCGGGTGCTGGTCCCGGTCGGGGCCGGCGCCCTGGCCCTGACGCTGCCCATCTCCGCCGTGATCGTGCTCCTGCTGGCGATCGTCGTCATGTCGTACCAGCAGACCATCCGCGCCTACCCGTCGGGTGGCGGCTCGTACATCGTCGCCAGCGACAACCTGGGCACGCTGCCTGGCCTGGTCGCCGCGGCGGCGCTGCTGATCGACTATGTCCTCACCGTGTCCGTCTCGATCGCCGCCGGTGCGGACGCGCTCGTCTCGGCCTTCGAGGGGCTCGCGCCGTACAAGCTCGCGCTCACGGTCGGCGCGGTGGCGCTGATCACCCTGGGCAACCTGCGCGGCATCCGCGAGTCGGGCTCCATCTTCGCCGCGCCGACTTACGTCTTCATCGCCAGCATGCTCGGGCTGATCGCCGTCGGGCTGTTCCAGGTCGCCAGCGGGACAGCGCAGATCGCGGCACCCGTCGCGGCCGAGGGCGGCGGCCAGCCGCTGACCGTGTTCTTGCTGCTGGCGGCGTTCGCCCAGGGCTGCACCGCGATGACGGGCACGGAGGCGATCTCGAATGGCGTGCCGGCCTTCAAGCCGCCGGAGTCGCGCAACGCCCGCGTCACGCTGATCTGGATGGGCGTGCTGCTGGGTGTGATGTTCATCGGTACTAGCTTCCTGGCCACGCGGCTGGGCGTGACGCCCGACCCGACCGAGACGGAGACGGTGGTCAGCCAGATCGCCCGCGGGGTGGTCGGCGTGGGACCGTTCTACTACGTGCTCCAGTTTGCGACGGCGCTGATCCTCGTCCTGGCGGCGAACACCAGCTTTGCCGACTTCCCGCGCCTGGCGTCGATCCTGGCCCGCGACCGCTTCATGCCTAGCCAGTTCGCTTTTCGCGGCGATCGCCTGGCCTTCACCACGGGCATCGTCGCGCTGGCCGTGCTCGCCGCGGCCCTGCTGGTCGCCTTCGGCGGCAGCGTGAACGCGCTGATCCCCCTCTACGCCGTGGGCGTGTTCACCTCGTTCACGCTCTCCCAGGCCGGCATGGTCGTCCACTGGCGGCGGGTCGGCGGGACGGGCGCGCACCGCAGTATGCTCATCAATGGCCTCGGCGCCGTCGCCACGGGCGTGGTGACGGCCGTGATCGCCGTCACCAAGTTCAGCCACGGCGCCTGGATGGTGATCGTCCTGATCCCCATCCTGATCTGGCTTTTCCTGACTATCCACCGCCACTACCGCGCGGCCGAGCGCCAGCTCATGGCCGAGACGCCCATCCGCCCGGAAGCGGTCCGCCCGCGGGCGATCGTCCCGGTAGTCGGCCTTAACCTGCCGGCGCGGCAGGCGCTGGCGCTGGCCCGGGCGCTGACGCCGCACGCCACGGCGCTGTACGTGGCACAGTCCGCCGAGGAGGGCGAGCGGCTGCGGAGCGAGTGGCTGGAGGAACACGTGGCCGTGCCGCTGGCGATCATCGAGTCACCCTACCGCTCGCTGATCGGGCCGATCCTCGCCTTCATCGACGCCGTGCGCCAGTCCCACCCGGACGACACGCTGATGGTGATCCTCCCGGAGTTCGTGCCGTCGCACTGGTGGGAGCACTTCCTGCACAACCAGACGGCCTTTCGCCTGAAAGCGGCGCTGCTGTTCCGCCCCGGTGTGGTCCTGGTCAACGTGCCCTACCACATGCGGCCGGCCGCCGTGGCGCAGGAGCCCTGCGAGGAGACGCTGGCCGTGCGCTCCGGCTAGCCGTCGGCGGATCTCGCGGTGCCTTCACCCCCTCGCCTTCGGCTCACCGCGCGCGACGACGTGGACGTCGACGTCCGATAGCGCGCGCAGGAGCTTGTTCACGACCGAGCCGTGGAGCAGTTCGTACCAGCGGCTGCGGGCCGAGTGGCCGATCACGATCCGCGTCACGTTCCGCTCGCGAGCCACGCGCGCCAGCTCCATCGCCACGTCGCCGCTCGGGATCTGGATCACCTCCGCGCCGAGGTCCTCGGCGATGCGCAGGTTGGCGGCCAGCGCCTTGCGGTCGGCTTCCGACGCGCGGGCCCAGCCCGGCGGCGCGACGAACACCGCGAGCAGCTCGGCCTGCAGCCGGTCGGCCATTCGCCAGGCGCGGCGCACCAGGTGGGCCGACTGCGAGCGGTGGTCGACGCATACCATCACCCGCTCGCCGGCCGGCCAGGTCTTCTCGATCTGGTGCTCGTGCATGTACGCGGTGAGCTTCTCGTCGACCTCTTGCGCCACGCGGCGCAGCGCCAGCTCGCGCAGGGCGGTCAGGTTGCCCTCGCGGAAGAACCCGTTCAGCGCTCGCTCGGCCCGCTCCGGCGGGTAGACGTTGCCGTGCTTGATCCGCTGTCGCAGCGCCTGCGGCGACATGTCGACGATCTCGACTTCGTCGGCGTCGTCGATCACCTTGTCTGGAATGCGTTCGCGGACCTTGACGCCGGTGACCGTCTCGACGATGTCGGCCAGGCTCTCCAGGTGCTGGACGTTCACCGTGCCCACGACGGTGATCCCGGCGTCGAGCAGGTCGTAGACGTCCTGCCAGCGCTTCTCGTGCTTCGAGCCCGGCGCGTTGGTGTGGGCCAGCTCGTCGACCAGGGCCACCTGTGGCTTGCGGGCGATGACCGCCGCGGTGTCCATCTCCTCGAGCGTGACGCCACGGTACTCGATCCGCTTGCGGGGCACGACCTCGAGGTCACCGATCTGGGCGATCGTATTGGGGCGGTTGTAGGTCTCGACGAAGCCGACGACGACGTCGGTGCTGCGGCTCTTGCGGCGGCGGCCCTCGTTGAGCATGGCGTAGGTCTTGCCCACGCCCGGCGCCATGCCCAGGTAGATCCGCAGTCGCCCGCGCCGGGGTGGCTCGGTCTGATGCAGCTTGCGCAGCGCCTCGGCCGCGCCGGGACGCACCGGCTCCGCGGCTTGCGTCTGGGCGCCACCCGGTCGGGGCTGGCTGTCGCTCTGCTCCGGCTCTGCTGCCACTCCAGTCTCCCCATCCGGGTCGCGCCGCGAGCAGGTGCTCCACCGTAGCGTCACTGCCGTTCTCGCGTCGCCGGTACCTACCTGGTGCTGCCCGGTTGTGCATCGGAACCCAGCAGATCGTCCAGCGCTAGGTTCAGCCGCAGCACGTTCGCGCGTGGCTCGCCGAGAAAGCCCAGCGTGCGGCCCTCGGTGTACTGGTCCACGAGCTGGGCGACGCGCTGCTTGGGCAGGCCGCGCGCCCGCGCCACGCGCGGCACCTGCAGCGCGGCGTTGGCCGGCGTGATGTGCGGGTCGAGCCCGCTGGCCGAGGCGGTCACGGCGTCCACCGGCACCCGGGCGTCCGCGGCCAGGCCGTTCTCCGCGCGGTAGGCCTCAGCGCGGTCCCTGACCGTGTCGATCAGCTTCTGGTTCGTCGGGCCTAGGTTCGACCCGCCCGAGTTGGCGGCGTTGTAGGGCTGGTCCACCGTCGAGTCGTCGGCGTTCACCGTCGCCGATGGGCGCGGGTGGAAGTACCGCGGCGCCGTGAACTGCTGCGCGATCAGCTCCGAGCCGACGACCTGCCCGTTGCGCTCGATCAGGCTGCCGTTCGCCTGGAACGGGAAGGCTACCTGCGCCACGGCCGTGATCGCCAGCGGGTAGGCTAGCCCGGTGAGGACCATGAGCAGGACGGTCATCACCACCGCGGCGCGGATCAGTTGCCAGATGCCAGACATGAATGTCCTCCTGCTGACGACGTACTGGTAATCTCGGACAGGTGATCCGAGTAGTGTTTGCATCCGCAAACACTACTCAGATCATGAGTAGCTAACCACTAGGCGAGGTGCAGGATCGCCAGGAGCACGTCGATGAGCTTGATGCCGATGAAGGGCGCGATGATCCCGCCCACGCCGTAGATCAGCAGGTTGCGCGTGAGGAGCTGGGCGGCGGGCACCGCGCGGTACTGCACGCCGCGCAGCGCCAGCGGGATCAGCGCGACGATGATCAGCGCGTTGAAGATCACGGCCGAGAGGATCGCACTCTCCGGCGTGGCGAGCCGCATGACGTTCAGCGCCCCGAGCTCCGGGTAGGCCACGGCGAACATGGCCGGGATGATCGCGAAGTACTTGGCCACGTCGTTGGCCACCGAAAACGTCGTGATCGCCCCGCGCGTGATCAGCATCTGCTTGCCGATCATCACCACTTCGATGATCTTGGTGGGGTTGGAGTCGAGGTCGACCATGTTTCCGGCTTCCTTGGCGGCCTGGGTGCCCGAGTTCATCGCCAGCCCGACGTCGGCCTGAGCCAACGCCGGCGCGTCGTTGGTGCCGTCGCCGGTCATAGCCACGAGGTGCCCTTTGGCCTGCTCGGCGCGGATCAGGTCGATCTTCTGCTCGGGCTTCGCCTCGGCGACGAAGTCGTCCACGCCCGCCTCGGCGGCGATGGTCGCGGCGGTGAGCTGGTTGTCGCCGGTGACCATGACCGTGCGGATGCCCATCCGCCGCAGCTCGTCGAAGCGCTCGCGGAGCCCTGGCTTGACGGTGTCCTTGAGGTAGACCAGGCCCAGGATCTCGCCGTTCTGCGCCACGGCCAGCGGCGTGCCGCCCTCGCGGGCGATGCACTCGGCCTGGGGCTGCAGGTCGTCGGGCACGGTCCGAGCGTGGGCGCAGATCGCGTCCACGGCGCCCTTCATGATCCGCGTGCCGTTCATGCGGATGCCGCTCATCCGCGTCTCGGCGGTGAAGGGGACCAGCTCGGCGTCGGGCGGGATGGCGGCGGCTGAGCCCCCGTCCAGCGCGCCCTGGCTCTGGCGAACGGCCAGGGCCACGATGCTCTTGCCCTCGGGTGTCTCGTCCGCCACCGACGCCTGGTGCGCCGCGCGCAGCAGCTCCGCGCCGGTGTGCCCGCCGATCGGGATGAACTCGCTCGCCAGGCGGTTGCCGAAGGTGATCGTGCCGGTCTTGTCCAGCAGGAGGGTATCGACGTCGCCGGCGGCCTCGACGGCGCGGCCGGACATCGCCAGGACGTTGAACTGCGTAACGCGGTCGATGCCGGCGATGCCGATCGCGGACAGCAGCGCGCCGATCGTCGTCGGGATCAGGCAGACCAGCAGGGCGATCAGGATCACTGTCGAGACGGCCGTGCCGGAGTAGATGGCGAACGGCTCCAGCGTGACGACGGCCAGCAGGAAGACGATCGTCAGCCCCGCCAGCAGGATCGACAGCGCGATCTCGTTCGGCGTGCGCTGCCGCTTCGCGCCTTCCACGAGCGCGATCATCCGGTCCAGGAACGTCTCGCCCGGGTTGGAGGTGATCTCGACCTTGATCCAGTCGGACACCACCTGGGTGCCGCCGGTCACCGAGCTGGCGACGTCGGAGCCCGGCTCCTTGAGCACTGGGGCCGACTCGCCCGTGATCGCCGCCTCGTTGACGTAGGCGACGCCATCGATCACGGTGCCGTCGCCCGGCACGAGGTCCTCCGCCTCGACGAGCACGACGTCGCCCTTGCGCAGCTCGGTGGCGCTGACGGTCTGGTACGACCCGTCCGGCCGCAGCAGCTTGGCGGGCGTATCCGTCCGCGTGCGGCGCAGCGTATCCGCCTGCGCCTTGCCCCGCGCCTCGGCGAACGCCTCCGCGAAGTTCGCGAACAGCACCGTGAACCAGAGCCAGAGCGTGACCTGGAAGACGAAGCCCAGGTTTACCGAGATCAGGCCGAGCAGGCCCTGGAATAGGACGAGAGTGGTGATGACGCTGCCCACCTCGACCACGAACATGACCGGGTTCTTCACCTGGATCCGTGGGTCCAGTTTGGGAAAGGCGTCGAGCGCCGCGCGGCGGACCAGCGCGCGGTTCCAGATGCTCACTCCCCGGCGCCGGGCCTGATAGGCGTCTTTCGCGGACATGGCGTTCTGGCCTCCGTTACGAGAAGGTCTTGCCGGCGTTGAGCAGGAGCTGTTCGACGATCGGTCCCAACGACAGCGCGGGGAAATAGGTCAGCGCGCCGACGATCAGGATCACGCCCACCAGCAGGCCGACCCAGACCGGCCCGGTGGTCGGGAAGGTACCGAGGCCGGCCGGCACGCGGCGCTTGCGCGCCAGCGACCCCGCGACGGCCAGGATCGGCACGATCATCAGGAAGCGGCCGACGAGCATCGCCAGCCCTAGCGTCGTGTTGTAGTAGAGGGTGTTGCCAGCCAGGCCGCCGAACGCCGAGCCGTTGTTGCCCGTCGTGGAGGCGAAGGCGTACAGGATCTCGGAGAGCCCGTGCGGCCCCGGATTGCCGAGCGGCGTCGTGCCCCAGTCGCCGACCGCCGTCAGCGCGCTGAAGCCCAGCACGCTCAGCGCCAGCACGAACACGACGAGCATCGCCATCTTGATCTCGAAGGACTCGATCTTCTTGCCTAGGTACTCGGGCGTGCGCCCGACCATCAGGCCAGCGATGAACACGGCCAGGATGGCGTAGACGAGCAGGCCGTATAGTCCGGCGCCCACGCCACCGAAGACGATCTCGCCGAGCTTGAGGTTGATCAGCGGTACCATGCCGGCGATCGGCAGGAAGCTGTCGTGCCAGGCGTTGACCGCGCCGCAGGAGGTGGCCGTGGTCGTGATGGCCCAGAGCACGGAGGCGGCGATGCCGTTGCGCACCTCCTTGCCCTCGAAGTTGCCGCCGGCCTGGAGCGCGGACGGAAGCTGGTCGACCCCGAGCGGCGCGAGCAACGGGTTGCCCATCTGCTCGACCGGTAGGGCCGCGGCGATGCCCAGGACCAGGATAATCGCCGACGCGGCCCAGAGCACCCACCCCTGGCGCGCGTCGCCCACCAGGCGACCAAAGGCGTACAGCAGCCCGGCCGGGATCACGAGCAGAGCTAGGTTCGTAAGCAGGTTGCTCAGCGGACTGGGATTCTCGAAGGGATGCGCCGAGTTCGCATTGAAGAACCCGCCGCCGTTGGTGCCCAGCTCCTTGATGATCTCCTGGCTGGCCACCGGCCCCTGGGCGATCGTCTGCGCCGCGCCCTCGACCGTCGTGGCCGTGGTGTACTCGTTCAGGTTCTGCGGGATGCCCAGGCCGACCAGGATCATCGCGCCGACGACGCTGATCGGCAGGAGGATGTAGAGCACGCTGCGGACGAGGTCGGCCCAGAAGTTGCCGATGCTCTGCGCGCTGCGGTGGGCGAGGCCGCGCGTCAGCGCGATGGCGATCGCCATACCGGTCGCAGCCGAGACGAAGTTGTGCACGGTCAGGCCGGCCATCTGGACGAGGTAGGATAGCGTCGTCTCGCCGGCGTAGTTCTGCCAGTTCGTATTGGTGGTGAAGCTCACCGCTGTGTTGAACGCCAGGTCCGGCGGCACGTTGGCGACGCCCTGTGGGTTGAAGGGCAGGAACGCCTGGAGCCGCTGGAGAGCGTAGAGCAGGAGCAGCCCGGCCAGGTTGAACAGCAGCATGGCGGCGGTGTAGGTCTTCCAGCCCTGGTCTGCCGCCGGATCGACGCCGCAGAGGCGGTAGACGAGCCGCTCCAGCGGCCCGAGCAGCGGCGCCAGGAACGTCCGCTTGCCGCTGTAAACCCGGGCCATGTAGAGCCCGAGTGGCCTGGTCAGCGCCAGGAGCAGGACCAGGAAGACGACGATGTAGACAAGGCCTGGGAGCGTCATCGCGACCCCCGTTCAGCAGTGCGGGCACGGCGCCGAAGGCTCGTCGCGGCGCGAGCGGCCCTTAGGAGCCCCTTGCAGAACCTGGGATACCGAGTGTGGACCGCAGGCTCGCACTCGGTGTTGATCCGCTCCTAGAACCGCTCTGGATACAGCAGGGCGTAGAGCAGGTAGACCAGGAGCGCCAGGCTCACTAGCCCCGTAACCGCGTAATCGACCGTCATACCCCCACTCTCCTCGCCGATCGTCGCTCGCCGTGCGCGCGCCGCGGCTCACGCCGCGTCAGGCGGCAGCAGCCGACCGCAGTAGACCGCGTAGCCCAGCGACACGACGAAGAAAACTACCGTCAGCGCGAGATAGACCAGATCGCCCACGGCTCCCCCTTCCACACAGGACCAACCGCGCCGGACGAAACCGGCCGTGGCCCGCCGAGCCGGCTCGGCGGCAATTGCCGCGACGATCGCCGACGCTGGCCGGCTCGCAGACGCGCAGCCCGGCCGGCCTTCGCGGGATCAGGTCTCTCCCGGCTCCGCGTCGCCGGCCGGCCCGCCGCCTTCCAGGAGGCGTAGGAGCGCCTCGATCGGGAAGGGCTTCCGCAGGTAGGCCAGGGGCCGGAACTCCGCCAGGCGAGCCGGGCTGACCCGCACCGCCGAGAGCACGACCGTGGGCACCTGCTGGCCCGCTGCGGCCAGCTCGCGCAGGACGTCCCAGCCCGTCCGGTCGGGGAGGTCGATGTCGAGCAGCAGCAGGTCCGCGGGCGCGGCCCGCAGCGCCGCCAGCGCCTCCGCGCCGCTGGCAGCCTCGCGGACCGCGCAGCCACGCGAGGCGAGGTTGCGCACGATGATCCCGCGCAGCAGGTCCTCGTCCTCGACGACCAGCACGCGCTGAACCATCGCGGGCGGCTCATCGCCCAGTGGCCGGCGCCGCGCCGCATACTGCATGGCCATGGCTCATCCGATCGTCCCTGGCTCAGCTAGGCTACGTAGCTAGCATAGAGGCTCGTCGCTCAACAGCGGCTCAAGGAAGAGGCGGTGTCCGCTCAAGCCGCGCTCAAAGTTCCGGCGGCGGACCGGCCCCGGACCGGCGCCTGGCGAGCCCACCTGAGCGTGCCGTTTACGGAGCACTTGGGCGGGCTCGTCGGGAGCGCAGGGCTGGGACTGCTCGGCGGCTATCCCGGGAGCAGCCGCGGAACGGCGGCCGCCGGGGCCTGGAAACGGTCGCCGCGACGCCAGATCGAGGGTATACTGAGCAGGGGGCCAGACGGAGCCGCGTGGGGCTGGCCGGTCGGGGCCCCGATACGCAATGGGTGGGCAGATGGACGGCGAAGCGTCGGGCGACCGTAGTAGTCCCGAGCAGTCGAGCCGACGGGTGCGAGCGGTGGCGCTCGTGGGGTGGTCGCGCATGGCGTGATCGACCTCGTGGAGTGCCTCGGGCTCTCACCCACCGCGGCTCCGCGCCGCCGGTGGGTTTTTTGTGCCCGCGCGGCGGGTCCATCCGGCCGGCAAGCCCGGGAGGAGTGCAATGGACGACTGTGCTAGTTGCAGTTCCTGCTGGTCTATTGGCTGCCGAGGAGCCCGCCTGCTCCGCGCCTGATCGATGCCCCACCGGGGTCTGGTGCACGGGCCTCCTCGGCTGAACGAGGAGGCCTTGCCTTCGGGAAGTGATGTGCACCATGGCCCAGATCTACTATGCTCCGGCCGCGTCGTCTCGAGACCAGACGAGCATCTGGCTCGTGGACGCCGTCGTCGTCCTGGCGCTGGCGGGACTCGTCTACGCGCTGGCGCTAGCCGCCGCCCGCCTCACGGCGCCGATCGCCGCGACCGTGCCGATCGACCTGCGCGCGTCGGCGCTTCCGGCCTACGCGGGCCTCTCCGTGGCGCGGATGGCGGCTGCTTATGTCCTATCGCTGGCCTTCAGCCTGGCCTACGGTCGCCTGGCCGCGGCCCACCGCCGGGCCGAGCGCGTGCTGCTCCCGCTGCTGGACATCCTCCAGAGCATCCCCATCCTCGCCTTCATGCCGGGCGTCGTGCTCGCCCTCGTGGCGCTGTTCCCGTCGACGAACCTGGGCGTCGAGCTGGCGGCGGTCATCCTGATCTTCACCAGCCAGGCCTGGAACCTGGCCTTCGGCGTCTACCAGTCGCGCATCACCATCCCGCGCGACTTCAACGAGGTCGCGACGCTCTACCGGCTGAACGGCTGGCGGCGCTTTACCCGGCTCGAGCTGCCGGCCGGCGTGATCAGCCTGGTCTGGAACTCGATGATGAGCTGGGCCGGCGGTTGGTTCTTTCTCATCGCCGCCGAGCAGTTCACCCTAGGCGACAAGGACTTCCGCCTGCCCGGCCTGGGCAGCTACCTGAAGACGGCCGCCGACGCCGGCGACGTCGGCGCGCTGCTGCTCGGGCTGGCCGCCCTGCTGGCCGTGATCCTGCTGCTCGACCAGCTCGTCTGGCGGCCGCTCGTGGCCTGGGCCGAGAAGTTCAAGCTTGAGCAGACCGAGGCCGCGGCGCCGCCCACCTCCTGGCTGCTCACCGCCCTGCGGCGCTCGGCGCTGGTGAGCTGGCTGGGAGAGCGCGCCTGGCCCGCGCTTGGCGACGCGCTGGATCGCCTGCTGGCACGCTGGGCGCCGGGACCGGGCGCGCCCGCGCCCGCCGGTCCGCCCCTCCTGCGTCCGGGCCGCCTGCTGGGCCTGGCCGCGCTCGTCGCCCTCGGCCTAGCGGCACTCTGGGGCGGCTGGTCGGTCGTCCGACTGCTGCGCGAGCTGACGCTCGCCGACTGGGCGGACCTGCCCGCGGCGGCCGGCGCCACGTTCCTGCGCACGCTGGCCGCGCTTGGCATCGGGCTGGTCTGGACCGTGCCCGCCGGGGTCGCGATCGGGATGCAGCCGCGCTGGGCGCGGCGCGCGCAGCCGCTGGTGCAGGTGGCGGCGTCGGTCCCCGCCACGGCGCTGTTCCCCGTCCTGTTGCTGGTGCTGATCGGGCTGCCGGGCGGCCTCAACCTCGCCGCTGTGGCGCTGATGCTCCTGGGCACCCAGTGGTACATCCTGTTCAACGTCATCGCCGGGGCGCAGGCGATTCCCACCGACCTGCGCGAGGCCGGCGTGGTCTACAAGCTCCGCGGTTGGCGGCGCTGGCGCTACCTCATCTTGCCCAGCCTGTTTCCCTACCTGGTGACCGGGATGATCACCGCCACGGGCGGCGCCTGGAACGCGAGCATCGTGGCCGAGTTCGTCACGTTCGGCGGCGAGCAGTACCAGGCATTCGGCCTCGGCTCGCTGATCGCCGAGGCCGCGAACGACGCGGCCTACGCCCGCCTGGCGGCGGGAACCCTGGTGATGGCGCTCCTCGTGGTCTGCCTCAACCGCCTCGTCTGGCGGCGGCTCTACCGCCTCGCCGAGCGGCGCTATCGCCTGGACTAGCCGATCAGCGACGATGAGTCAGCCAGGACACGGCACCCTGGCTCCGGCAGAGCACGAGCGGACCCCGGGGACAGTATGGCGACCGCCGGGCGGTCGCCGGAACGGAGGAGAGCATGGCCACGGCGATGAACGCGGCCCTGCGGCCCAGCGCGCGGCAAACGCTGCTGGCCGCCGCGGGGGTGACCAAGCGGTACGGCAACAGTGGGAGCCCGATCCTCGTCCTCGACCGGATCGACCTGAAGCTCCGCGCGGGCGAGTTCGTGGCCCTTCTCGGCCCCTCGGGCTCGGGCAAGTCGACGCTGCTGCGCATCCTGGCCGGCCTCGTGGCGCCGTCGGCCGGCGAGGTGCTCGTCCACGGCGAGCCACTGCGCGGCCCGAATCCGGATGTGGCGGTGGTGTTCCAGACCTTCGCGCTCTACCCCTGGCTGACGGTGCAGGAGAACGTCGAGCTGGGTTTGCTGGCGAAGAACCTGCCGCGCGAGGAGCGACGGCAGCGGGCCCTCCGGGCGATCGACTTGATCGGCCTGGACGGGTTCGAGGACGCCTACCCCAAGGAGCTGTCGGGGGGCATGCGCCAGCGTGTGGGGTTCGCCCGTGCCCTCGTCGTCGAGCCCGAGGTGCTGCTGATGGACGAGCCGTTCTCGGCGCTCGACGTGCTGACCGCCGAAAACCTCCGCCACGAGCTGGTGGACCTCTGGCAGGCGCGGCGCATCCCCACCCAGGCGATCCTGATGGTCACGCACAACATCGACGAGGCGGTGGCCATGGCGGACCGGCTGGTCGTCTTCGGCGCGGATCCGGGCCGGGTGCGCGTGGAGCTACCCGGGCTGCCGCCGGCCAGGCGGGGCCGCGGCGTGGGACACTCGGCCCTCGTCGACACGATCTGGCGCATCATGACCAACCCGCGCGTGGAGGTCGAGGCCCTCCTCGAGGGCGCGCGGCCGGTGCAGACCGCGGCGCCGCGGCGACCGTACCAGGCGCTGCCGCACGTCGCCATCGGTCATCTCACCGGCTTCGTCGAGCGGCTCGACGCTCTGGGCGGGCGGGAGGACCTGTACGAGCTGGCGCGCGACCTGCAGCTCGACGCGGACGAGCTACTGTCGCTGGCGGACGCCGCCGGCCTGCTGGGCTTCGCCGAGATCCAGGAGGGCGATGTCCTGCTCACGGACGTCGGCCGGCGCTTCGCGCGGGCCGACGTGCAGGAAGAGAAGGAGCTGTTCCGCCAGCAAGCGCTGGCGCACGTCGACCTGGTCCAGCGCATCGCCAGCGAGCTGGCGGCCAGCGACGAGCACAGCCTGCCCGAGGATCGCTTCCTGACCCGCCTGGCGGGGTTCTTCAGTCCGCCGGAATCACGTCGTCAGCTCGACACCGCCATCGACTGGGGTCGCTACGCCGAGCTGTTCGCCTACGACGACGACAGCGGCGAGCTGTACCTGGAGTAGGCCAGGACGCGCGGACGGGGAGGGGCGTCCGCCGGCGGTGAGGCCCAGTCGCGTTCAGGGCTGGGGTGGCTGCTCGGCCTCGGTCTGGAAGCGGTAGCCGACGCCGGGCTCGGTGAGCAGGTAGCGGGGGCGCTGGGGATCGGCCTCCAGCTTGCGGCGAAGGCTGGCGACGTAGACGTGGAGGTAGTGCGCCTCCGCGCCGTACTCGGGACCCCAGACCTCCTGAAGCAGCATACGGCGGGTGAGCACTTTGTCGGGGTGGGCGACGAAGGCGCGGAGCAGGGCATACTCGGTGGGCGTCAGCTTCACCTCGCGGTCGTCGACCGTCACCTGGCGGCGCTCGAGGTCGACGGCCAGGCCGCCGCAGCGGAAGATGGCCGCGGCGCCGCTGGCCGGGTGGGCGGCGTGGCGCAGGGCCACCCGCACGCGCGCCAGCAGCTCGTCCATGCCGAACGGCTTGGTCAGGTAGTCGTCGGCGCCGAGGTCGAGCGCGCGCACCTTGTCGCGCTCGCCGCCGCGCGCCGAGAGCACCACGATCGGCGTGGCGGCGTGCGCGCGGACGCGCTCGATCAGCGCCAGGCCGTCGAGGTCGGGTAGGCCCAGGTCGAGCAGCACCAGGTCCGGCCGGCGGGCCGCGTAGGCCGCCTGTGCCTCGCTGCCGCTGGTGGCCGTGAGCACCTCGTAGCCGTGGGCGACCAGGTTCGTCCGCACGGCGCGCAGGATCTCCGGCTCGTCGTCGACGACCAGGACGCGGGCGCCGTGGCCGGCCATCAATCTATCCTTTCGCCGCTCGTGGGCACGGGCGCGGGCGGCGGTTCGGGCGGCGCGCTTAGCGGCAGAGTGAACCGGAAGCGCGTGCCGTGGCCGGGGACGCTGTCGACCGTGATCTGGCCGCCGTGCGCCTCGACCAGTCCCCTGGCCACCGCCAGGCCGAGCCCGGTGCCTCGCGGCTGCCCGGCGCCGCCCGCGACCCGGTAGAACTTGTCGAACAGGTGTGGCAGCGCGGCGGCCGGAATGCCAGGCCCCTCGTCGGCCACCTCCACCTCCAGCACGTCGCCGCGGGCACGCGCCGCCACGCGGATCGGCGTCCCGGGCGGCGTGTACTTGAGAGCGTTCTCGATCAGGTTCGTGAGGACCTGGTCGATCTCCACGTAGTCTAGCAGCACCGGCGGCAGGGCGTCCGGCACGTCGACGGCGATCGGGTGGTCGGCGGCCAGCGGGCGCAGCCGACCCAGGACGTCCTCGACCAGCGCCGAGAGCGGATACCACTCCTGCTCGGGACGTAGCGCGCCGGCCTCGATCCGCGACAGGTCGAGCAGGTTGCCGACCAGGCGGTTCAGGCGATCGGCCTCGGCCTCGATCGCGGCGGCGAAGCCCTCCCGCTCCGCCTCGCTCCAGGCGACGTCGCGCTGGCGGAGGCTGCCCGCGGCGGCCTTGATCGACGCCAGCGGCGTCCGCAGGTCGTGGGAGACGGAGCTCAGCAGGGCGGCGCGCAGCTCGTCGGTGCGGCGGAGCACCTCCGCGGCGTTCGCCTCCTCCTGCAGGCGGGCGCGCTCGACGACCAGCGCCACCTGGTCCGCGGCCGCCTCCAGCAGGCGCACCGCCTCGCGGCTCAGGACGGGCTGGTCGGCCGCGGCCAGCACGCGCAGCACGCCGATCGGCGCCGTCCCGGCGTGCAGCGGCAGGTCGAAGCGGTGCCGGGGACTCGGCGCAGCCGGGCCGTGGGGCGGACGGGGCGGCAGCACGCGCACCCAGCGCCGCGGTTGCGCCGTTGCCTGCGTCCCGCTGTCGGCCGCCAGCAGCCAGCGCGCGGTCTCGCCGCCGGTCGCCGCGGCGCTCCCCGCGCGCGCGCGTGGCACGAGCCGCCCGTCAGCGTCGGCCAGGAGCACCGCGCAGCCTTCCAGTCGGAGCGCACTGCAGAGGTAGTCGACCGTGCACTGCAGCGCGGCGTCGAGTGTCGGGGCAGTGGCCAGGTAGCGCCCGACGCTGTAGAGCTGCAGCGCCTCCAGCTCGCGGCGGTGCGCCTCGTCGGCCCGCCGGCGCTGGGCCGCCGCGAGCTGGCCTGTCACGACCGACGCCACGAGCAGCAGGAGCAGCGACAGCCACTCCTCGGGATCGCTGACGGTGAAGGTGTGGAGCGGCTCGACGAAGAACCAGTCGAAGGCGAGAAAGCCCAGGAGCGACGCCAGCACGGCCGGCCCGCTGCCGAAGCGCGTCGCCACGGCCAGGACGACGAGCAGGTAGAGCATCGAGACGTTGGCGATGCGGGCCAGCGGCAGAATGGCCCCGATCGCCACGCTCACTACGGCCACGCCGACGATCGCGGCCGCGTACCCGGTCCAGCTCTTGCTAGGCAGCATTAGTCGGGGTTACAGGAGTGTCCCCTGTCCCTCCCGTGCCCGGCGTACTTGGGGATCTCCCGAAGCAAGCGGGGTTACAGGGGTGTCCCCTGTTCCTTCCCTACTCAGCGTACTTGGGGATCTCCCGAAGCAAGCGGGGTTACAGGGGTGTCCCCTGTTCCTTCCCTACTCAGCGTACTTAGGGATCTCGTGCAGCGTGGCCGGCACGAACAACTCCTCGGCCGCGAAGCGGCGGCGAGTGAGGCCCTGCTGGTGGCCGTACTCGCAGAAGGTCTCCAGGTTGTGGCGGTTCGGCGCGAAGCCGTACACCCAGGGGTCGTCGCCGAGGACCGCCTTCTGCTCCTCGAGTAGCTCGCGCACCCAGGCCAGCGCCACCGTGCGCGGGTTCTCCAAGGTGGCGTAGGCTTGCTCCTTGGCCCGCTGGAAGGCCTGGAGCAGCGAGAGCGCCACCCAGGGATGGGCAGCCAGCACGTCGTTGCGGATCACCACCGTGTGCATGATCGGGAAGATGCCGGTCTTGCGGAAGTAGGCTTGCTCCTCGGCCTTCGGGTCCGGGAACAGGCGCTTGATGCGCTCGTCGCCGCGGACGAACGACGGCAGCAGCTCCGGGTAGAGCGCGGCGTCTAGCTCGCCGTCGACCAGCATCGTGTCGAGGTTGGCGTCGGCCGGCAGACGCTCCAGGCGAATGCCGCCCGGCAGCTCGAGGGGGATGTCCTCCTCGCTCTGGGCCACCCAGTGCACCTGGTCGAGTGGCAGGCCGTACTCGCTCTGCAGGATGCCGCGCATCCAGACGCCGGCCGTGGTCTGCCAGGTGCGCACCAGCACGCGCTTGCCGGCCAGGCCGGCCGGCTTCGTGATGCCGGCGCGGGCGTTGACGAACATGTAGGAGTGGCGGAAGCGACGGTGGGGGAAGGCGGGGATGGCGGTGAATGGCAGGCCGGCCTCGCGCGAGGCGAGGTAGGAGGCCATCGAGAACTCGCAGACGTCGAACTCCTGGCCGCGCGTCATGCGCCAGTGCCGCTCCGGCGACGGCATGGTGAGCGGCACGAGGTCGATGCCCTGCGGCGGCGTGGTGCCGTCGAGCAGACCGCGCGTCAGGTCGTAGGCGCCGCAGGCGAGGGTAAGTTGTACTTTGGCCACGGGGAACTCCTTTATTCGCCGCGCGCGCCGGCGCTGGCGGCTTGCTCGACCGCCGCTAGCAGCTCGGCGACCGTTGGACGGTCCAGCGGGTCCTTGCTCGGGTGCACGAGCGCCAGCCGGCCGGTCGGATCGACCACGAAGTCGCCGCCGAGCTGGAGCGGGTCCTCTTCGGGCCGCTGCGGGCGGCGCCCCGCCGAGAGCAGGCGCAGGTAGCCGAGCGCCACCGGTGGCAACAGAAAGCGCCAGAACGCGCCCTGCTCCAGGCCGTAGGCGCGGTAGACGCGGCGCTCCCGATCGACCAGCAGCGGCAGGTCCAGCTCCTGCTCCCGCACGTACCGCTCGGCGCGCTCGGGCGCGTCGAAGCAGATCGCGAGCAGTTGGGCGCCAAGCTCGCGGAAGTCGTCGTGTCGGCGGCGCAACTGCGCCAGGTGCTCGGCGCAGACCAGTCAGCCCAGGTAGCGCAGGAAGACCAGCACGACTGCCCCGCCGCGGTAGGCCGACAGCGAAACCGCCCCACCGCCGACGCGGGGCAGCGTGAACTCCGGGGCGCGGTCGCCGGCCTTGAGGCCCATGCTCCCTCCGGTCGTCGGCGTAGTGCTTGGTGTCCAGTGACGCGTGACCGGTGTCCGGCGGGCCGCGACTGCCCGCTGCTCGCTGCTCACCCGGTCGCCGCGGTCAATGATAGCGCGGCCGCGCCAGCGGTGCAGGGCGCGGCCAGGTAGCGAGCGGCCTGGCACGCGCTCTGCGTTGTCCGGTGAGGCCGCTCGCCAGGTGCGCGCAACTGCGGCGGCTGCCGGGGTGGCGGCCGAGTGAGCGGCGAGCAGTGGCCAGTGGACGGTGAGCGGTGAGCGGTCCCCCAGGCATCAGGCACCGCGTACCGGGCGCCCAGCGCCAGGCACCAGACACCGCGCGTCAGGCGCCGGGCGCCGCGACCTACATGCTCTCCGACCTGGTTCGGCACCACGTCCGCGACGCGCAGGGCCACACGGCGCGCCTGGGCGATCTCGCCGTTGATCTCGGCGCCGCCGAGTATCCCGTCGTGATGCGACTCCTCGTGCCCGGCGACGGTGGCGCCCCTCGCGCCCTGCCCTGCCCCGCCACGCTGGACCCGGCGCAGGGCCTGGTCGTGGAAGCGCTGGACGCCGCGATGCCCCTGGACGCCGACGCGCTCGCCGCCCTGGTGCTGCTGCGCCGCGACGTGCAGGACGCCTTGCTGCTCGACCTCGCCCAGGAGCGGGCCGTGCGCGCCAACGACCTCGTTCTCGCTCAGCGCGGCGCTGGCCTGGCGCTGGTGGGCGCCGACGTCAGCGCCACCGCGGTGCTGCGGCGCCTGTCGCACGGCTTGCTGCGGACCCACGGTCCGGGCAGCCTGCTGGACTGGCGGGAAGTCGAGTTCCTGCGCGGCACCCCCGGCGCGGTGGCCGCCGGCCGCGCCTACCATCGCCGCGTGACACGCCTGCACCCGTCGCAGATCGCGCGGCTCGCTGACGCGGTGCCCTACCTCCACGCCGCCGAGCTGCTGGCGCTACTGGCGGACCCGTTGGCCGCGGACGTGCTGGAGAGCATGCTCCCCGAGCGGCAGGTCCAGGTCATCGCCGAGCTGACGCCACCCCAGGCGACCGGCATCCTCGCCGAGATGGCGCCGGACGCAGCGGCCGATCTGCTCGGGCGGCTCGCGATCGCCGACGCGGCCCACCTGCTCGAGACGCTCCCGCCGGAGCGGGCCCTGCCGATCCAGGACTTGCTGCGGTTCCCGCCGGACACGGCCGGCGGCATCATGACCAACGCGATGGTCTACGCGCCGGTGGATCGGACCGTCGGCGACGTGATCGCCTACATCCGCGACGAGCTGGCGCACCCGGACTTCGTCTACTTCGTCTACCTAGTCGACGACCCGGCCACGCGGCGCCTGTGTGGGGTGGTGACCCTGCGCGAGCTGCTGCTCGCCGACCACGCGACCCCTATCGAGCAGGTGATGACGGCCGACCTGCAGGTGGTCGGTCCCCTCGAGCCCGCCGACGCGGTGGCTCGCCGCATCGCCGATTACGGCCTCAACGCCCTGCCCGTGGTGGCCGCGGACGGGAGTCTCCTCGGCATCGTTACCGTCGACGCGGCGATGGTGCAGATCCTACCGGTCGCCTGGCGCGACCGGCTGCCGCGCGTCTTCTCGTAGTGGGCGGTGTCCTGTGAACGCTAATCGGTCCACCAGGCACCGCGCACCGGCCACCGGTCCCCACGGCGACGGACGGTCGTCGCCGAGTCCGATGGCAAGCTGGCGGGAGGGCGTGGCGCCGCGCGGGCAGGGCGTGCGCCTGTCGATCCGTGGTCGCACGCTGGCCCTGCGCGGGCTGCGGCGGCCACGCAGGGGGTTGTTCTGGCTGCTGGCGATTGTCGGGCCGGGACTGGTCGCGGCCAACGCCGGCAACGATGCCGGCGGCATCGCAACCTACGCCCAGGTTGGCGCGAAGTACGGCTACGATCTGCTCTGGATGCTGCTGCTGATCAGCTTCTCGCTGGCGATCGTGCAGGAGATGGCGGCGCGGCTGGGAGTCGCCACCGGGCGCGGCCTGCTCGATCTGGTGCGCGAGCGCTTCGGCATCGGCTGGGCGCTGTTCGCGGTGGGCGTCGTCCTGCTGGCGAACGGCGGCGTGACGATCTCCGAGTTCGTTGGCATCGCCGCGGCCCTGGAGCTGTTCGGCGTCAGCCGCTTCCTGAGCGTGCCGCTGGCGGCGGTCGCGCTCTGGTGGCTCGTCGTCAAGGGCGACTACCGCCGCGTCGAGAAGGTTTTCCTGGCGATGACCCTCGTCTTCTTCGCCTATCCCGTGGCGGCGGTCTTGGCCCGGCCGGACTGGGCCGAGGTCGGGCGACACACGTTGATCCCGACGGTCCGCCTCGATCCGGACTACCTGCTGTTGTTCGTCGCCACGATCGGCACGACCATCACGCCGTACATGCAGCTCTTCCAGCAGTCGGCGACCGTCGAGCGCGGCGTCGCCCGCCGCTACTACTCGGACGAGCGCTGGGACGCCTACATCGGGGCGGTCTTCGGCAATGTCGTCGCCGCCTTCATCATCATCGCTACCGCGGCCACGCTCCATGTGGCCGGCCAGACGGAGATCACTACCGCCGCCGAAGCGGCCCAGGCCCTGGCCCCGGCGGCGGGTCCCTACGCTCAGGTGCTGTTCGCGGTCGGCCTGCTTGGCGCTTCGCTGCTCGCCGCCGGCGTGCTCCCCCTCGCCACGGCCTACTCGGTGTCCGAGGCGTTCGGCTTCCGCAAGGGCGTGAACCTCGACTACCGCCGCGCGCCGATCTTCATCGGCCTGTTCACCGCGCTGCTCGTGCTAGGCGCCGCGGTCGCCCTCCTGCCGGGCCTGCCGGTGTTCGGCCTGCTGGTCGCCATTCAGGCGCTCAATGGGATGCTGCTGCCGGTGATCCTGATCTTCATGCTGCGGCTGATCAACGATCGGCGGCTGATGGGCGACCTGGCCAACGGCCCCCTCTACAACGTGTTGGCCTGGGCGACGGCGGTCGTGCTGATCGTCCTCGTGGCGCTGATGCTGGGGAACATGGCGCTCGATGCGCTGGGCATCGACCTGTTCGGCGCCGGCTGAGCGACGGCCCCGCGGCCTGGCCCGGCGCGGAGGCGCCGCGGTCGCGGCGCGCCAGCCCGGAAGCGCTGCGACAGTTGGCCCGGCCCGGGAGACCCTGCTATGCTGGACGCGGGGCCGGCCTGCCGGGCCGCGCCGCCGAGGTTGCTGCCACGAGCGAGGATTCCGTGAACGGGCTGCCCTCTCCTCCGCTCACGCCCCAGGCCTGGTGTCGTCGCGTGCTGACATCGCTCAACCAGCGTCAGGTCGCCGGGCGCGAGGCCGGCTACCTGGAGATGCTCCTCACCTACTTCATCGAGCGCGATCCCTCGTCCGAGAGCTTCACTACGCTGCTAGCTCAGTTCGCGAGCGACCCGCGGCCGGGCATCGCCGAGGCGGCGGGGCTGCTGCAGCGCTCCTGGCTGCGGGGTCGGACGGGCTCCGCCGCGCCGCCGTTCCCCCCGCTGCCGGAGGCGCTGCGGACGATTGGTGGCCTGCTCGACGACGGCGATGTCCGCTTCGCGCACGTCGCGATTACAGCGCAGGGAGTGCGGGTCCTGACCTTCGGCGACGGGGAGCCCAGCCAGCGGACCATCGACCTGGCTGAGCTGCAGCAGGAGATCGCCGCGCGCACCGCTCTCCGTGGTCAGGTGCCGGCCGCGCCGAGCACCCGCCGCGAGACGCTGCTCCGCGCCGTCGGGACGGTGCTCGAGGAGGAGCCGGCCCAGGACTACGACATCGTGGTCATGCCCCGCGTCGTGGTCGTGGAAGGCACGGTGGAGTACTACCGTGTCTTCTCAACCGACGAGCTGGCCGAGCTGGCTGCAGCCGCGGTCGAGCGGCGCGGCGAGGAGAACGACTCCTCGAACCCCTCGGCCGGCGGCGACTCGTGCGGCGAGCACACTGCCTCATAGACGCCCTGGTCCACGAACAGGCGTAGCAGGTCGGCGTCGATCAGTCCGGCCGCCGCCTCCTTGCTCAGGATGTCCAGGGCCACGTCGGTGGGCACCGCTCGCTTGTAGGGCCGGTCGCTCGCGGTGAGCGCGTCGTAGATGTCGGCGATCGTCATCATTCGCGACTGGACGGGGATGCTCTCGCCGGTCAGCGCGTTGGGGTAGCCCCGCCCGTTCAGCTTCTCGTGATGAGCGCCGGCGATGCGCGCGACGTTCCGCAGGTCCTTCGTCCAGGGAATCAGGCTCAGGAAGCGCACCGTGTGCACGACGTGCGACTCGATCTCCAGGCGCTCGCTCTCGGTCAGGCTGCCGCGCGGGATCGAGAGCATCGCTAGCTCGCTGGCGTCGAGCAGCGGCCGCTCCTGGCCGTCCAGGTCGACGTAGCGCCGGCTGCCGACCGCCGCGAGCTGCTCGCGGCGGTCTTCCTCGAGGACGGTCGGCTCGTTGACCTGGCGAACGACCGCCAGGTCGGCCTGGAGGTCGGCCAGGGCGCTGGCCAGGCTCGAATCGCGGACGTGCTGGGTCGCCAGGAACGCTTGCTCGCCGTGGGCCAGCAGGTACTCCACCTCGCGCTGGCTGTGCTGGGCGACTAAGAGCGCTCGCACGCGGGCGAACCGCTCCTCGATGTTCTGGAGCTGCCAGTCGTACAGCTTTTTGGCCTTGACCAGGACATGCTCGCGTACCCCCACCTTGCCGAAGTCGTGCAGCAGCCCAGCGTAGCGCAGCTCGCGCAGTTCGGCCGGTGAGAAGCTCACGTCGCCGAGCCAGCCCTGCCGGCAGGCGTTGGCCGCCTCGCCGAGGGCCACGCTCAGCGTGGCCACGCGTTGCGAGTGGCCAGAGGTAGTGGGGTCGCGGGACTCGATGGCCTGGACCGACGCGCGCACGAAGCCGTCGAACAGCCGCTGGATGCTCTCGAGAAGCTGCTGGTTGTCGAGAGCGACCGCCGCCTGGCTGGCGAAGGAGCGGAGAAACCGCTCACAGGCGTCGTCGAAAGGGATCACCTCGCCGCGAACGTCTTCCGGCGACTCCAGCCGCGTGGCGGCGTGGCGCTTGCGGTTGATGAGCTGGATCACCCCGACCACCTCGCCAGCGTGGTCGATCATCGGGACCATCAGCATCGACCGCGTGCGGTAACCGGTCGCCTCGTCGAAGGAGCGGTTGAAGCGGTACGGCACGTCGGGCGGCAGGTCGTAGACGTCGTCCAGCCGCAGCACCTGGCCCGAGAGGGCGGTGTAGCCGGCCAGGCTCTCCCAGGTCAGCGGCATCGTCGTGCGCTGGTAGTCGATCGAGAGCGAGTCGTTCTGGGCGAGCTGGAAGCGCAGGCGCCGCGCCCCCGCGCCGTCGTCCTCGATCAGGTACAGGCTCCCGGCGTCGGCGGCGGTCAGCTCGCGGCTCTTGGTCAGGATAAGCTGCTGGAGCGTGTCGGCGTTGCGCTCGGAGGACAGCGCGATCGCCACCTGCTGCAGCTCGTACAGTGCGCCCTGCGTGACGGTCAGCTCGCGCCGCAGGTGGCCAGCCTCAATGCTGGCGCGGACCAGAGCGGCCAGCGCGCTCGCCGGGGGCAGCTCGGGGAGGTGGGCAGCGGCCAGGTCGGCCCAGGGGGCCGGCAGCGGCTCGGCGCCGACGACGACCAGGCAGACGGGCCGGATCGCCCCCTCCGCGCCCTCGCGAACGATCCGCTCGAGCGCCGCGGGCTGCCGCGCCGGCGTGGCGGCCAGGGCGGCGGCCGACACCACCAGCGCCGCCGGGTCAGTGCCGCGGCGCCGCCATCCTTCTGACAAGTCGACCGGCTGAGCGTCTACCCCATACGCGGCCAGGCCACTGACGTCGATTGCCTGGGCCAGGTCGGCTGTGTACCCCAGCAGGATGCCAGCAGTCATCGGGCAAGCCCCTCTCGCGGCGGCGGGCAGTCGGCGCCCGGCAACGGCGTCGGCCGGCGTCAAGGGTTACGTCCAATTACAGGACGGATCGCCAATGGACGGCCGAGGGGAATCCTACGCTCTGGCCAGATTTGTTGTCCACGTCCGGCGACGGGCCCGCGGGGACAGCCGCCGCCCGGGCGGTCGCCGGCCGCCAGGACTCCGTCCCAGATCTAACCGCCGCGGGCAAACGGATCGCCGCTCGTGACCGGCAGCGCGCCGAAGGGGGTGGTGAGGCCGATCGCTTCCTGGCAAGCGCGGCGGCCCACGGTGGAGACGACGAGGCCGGCGTAGCCTCGCTCGGCCAGTAGCTCGCGGCAGCGCTCGGCCGCGCTCCGCTCGCCGAAGTAGGT
>Ga0070739_10001726_pt1 | contig 31583 bp, 28 predicted proteins | sample Coa_R1_7_FD_66445 | JGI IMG/M metagenome (GOLD analysis project Ga0070739, IMG submission 66445) | Surface soil microbial communities from Centralia Pennsylvania, which are recovering from an underground coalmine fire - Coalmine... | ecosystem: Environmental > Terrestrial > Soil > Unclassified ...
CCCAGCTCGCTCTTGCGGTCGATGAAATAGAGCAGGCTGCCGCCGACCCCGCGCACCGCCGGGATGTCCAGCTCGCCCGGCCCCACCGCCTGGCGGAACGGCCGGTCGAGCAGCCGCAGCGCGCGCTCGACGGTGCGCGGCGCATCGTCGACGCGCAACGCCATCGCGCAGACCGACGAGCCGTGCGCGATGTTGAAGGAATGGGCGAACCCCTCCTTCTCGCGGTTGACGACGATGTTGATGTCGCCCTGGCGCCAGTGCGTCACCTCCTTCGAGCGGTGAAGGCCGGCGCGGGCGAAGCCGAGCCGGGCGAGAAATTCCTCGAAGCCGGCGGAGGCGGCGTCGTCCATCGCGAATTCGAGAAACTCGACCCCGGCGACCGCGGCCGGCGGCGGCAGGCGGCGCACCCCGGGAAGGGCGGCGCCGGTGGCCTGGCGGAGCTGGTCGAGCAGCAGCAGCAGCGAGCGCTGGCCGTCGACCGCGACGCTGCGCGGCGAGCCGGCGCGGAAGCGGTCGCTGAAGATTTCCAGCGACAACAGGCCGTTGAAGCCGGTCGCCTGCAACGCCTGCATGAAGGCGCCGAGCGGCAGGTCGCCCTGGCCGGGAAAGCAGCGGTAATGCCGGCTCCACGACAGATAGTCCATGTCGAGGCGCGGCGCGTCGGCGATCTGGACGAGAAAGATGCGCTCTTTCGGGATCGCCCGGATCGGCCCGAGATCGGTGCCGCGGACGAGCACGTGAAAGCTGTCGAGGACGAGGCCGACCGCCGGATGATCGGCGCGGCGGACGATCTCCCAGGCGTCGCGGTAGTCGTTGACGTGGCGGCCCCAGGCGAGCGCCTCGAAGGCGACGCGCAGACCCCGCTTCTGCGCGCGCTCGCCCAGCTCGCGGAAATCGGCGGCGGCGCGGTCGATGCCGCCGAGCGCCTCAGGCGAGACGTTGCTGCAGACGAGAAGAAGGTCGCAGCCCAGTTCCGCCATCAGGTCGAACTTGCGCTCGGCGCGCGCGAATACGCGGTCGCGCTGGGCCCCCGGCATGCCCTCGAAGTCGCGGAACGGCTGGAAGGTGATGATCTTGAGGCCCAGCCCCTCGGCGATGCCGCGGACCTCGGCCGGGGTGCCGTCGAACGACAGCAGGTCGTTCTCGAAAATCTCGACGCCGCGGAACCGCGCCGCGGCGATCGCCGCCAATTTCTCGTCGAGCGTGCCGCTCAGCGACACCGTGGCGATCGCGGTCTGCATCGCCCGCCTCCCCGCTCACCCGGCGAGCCGGGCGACGCGGCGCAATTCCTCCGGCGTCGCCGTGCCGTAGCCGAAGAATTCGAGATAGGCGGGGATCTGCTCGAACAGCATGTCGGTGCCGACCTGGCAGCGGCAGCCGCGCGCGGCGGCGGCCTGCAGCAGCGGGGTCATCTCGGAGGTCAACACCACCTCGCCGACAAAGGCGCCGGGATCGAGCCGCCCGGGATCGAACGGCAGCGGGTCGTCCGGGTTCATGCCGAGCGGCGTCGCGTTGACGACGAGGCCGTAGCCGGCCGGGTCGTTCGTGCGGATTTCGACGGGCAGCCCGGGATAATGCCGACGCAGCCGTTCGGAGACGCGCTCGGCGACGCCGGGGCGGGTGTCGACGAGGGCGAGCGAGCGCGGCCCTTCGGCGGCAATCGCCGCGGCGATTGCCGAGCCGACCCCGCCGGCGCCGACCACCAGGCAATCGGCGCCGGCAAAATCGAAGCCCTTGCGCCGGGCGCCGCGGGTAAAGCCGGCGCCGTCGAACATGTCGCCGACCAGGGCGCCGTCGTCGCGGCGGCGGACCGCGTTGCACGAGCCGGCGATCCGCACCGCGACGCTGGCCTCGTCGAGCAACCCCACGGTCGTCACCTTGTGCGGCATCGTCACCAGCGCGCCGGCGATGTTGGTGAGGCGGAACAGGGCGCGCAGAAACGGCGCGTAATCGTCCGCGCGCACCCCCATCGGCACGACCACGGCGTCGATCCCCCGCGCCTCGAACCAGGGATTGTAGATCAAGGGCGCCTTGAAGCTTTCGGTCGGAAAGCCGAGATGCGCGATGAGTCTGGTATGGCCGCTGATCATGGGGTTAGCCGCACCCTTCCGCGCCGCCCGACTCTTGCGGAGCCCGGGGGCGCGCCACATATTCCGCTGCGTTCAGGCCACACCGTCACGCCTCAACCATGACCCAGGAAACCGCCACGGAAACGCTCAATTTCGCGGCCGAAACCAGCCGCCTGCTCGATATTGTCGCGCACTCGCTGTACAGCGAGAAGCAGATCTTCCTGCGCGAACTGATCTCCAACGCGTCGGACGCCTGCGACCGGCTGCGCTATGCCGCGCTGACCGAGCCGGGGCTGGTGGAGGGCGATTCCTATTACCGGGTGGTGCTGACCCCGGTCAAATCCTCGCGCACCTTGACCATCGCCGACAACGGCATCGGCATGAACCGCGAGGAGCTGATCGAGAATCTCGGGACGATCGCGCGCTCGGGCACCGCCGCTTTCGCCAACGCGCTGACCGGCGACGCCAAGAAGGACATCAGCCTGATCGGCCAGTTCGGCGTCGGCTTCTATTCCGCCTTCATGGTCGCCGACCGGGTCGAGGTGCTGAGCCGCCGCGCCGGCGACAAGGACGGGTGGCGCTGGACCTCGGACGGCAAGGGCAGCTTTACCGTCGAGCCCGCCGCCGACGTCAAGCGCGGCGTCAAGATCACCCTGCACCTGCGCGAGGGCGAGGAGGAATATCTCGAGCCGCACCGGCTGCGCCAGATCGTGCGCACCTATTCCGACCACATCGCGCTGCCGATCGTGCTGGCCGACGGCGGCAAGGAGGAGACGATCAACACCGCCTCGGCGCTGTGGACCCGGCCGCGCGCGGAGATCACCGAGGACCAGTACAAGGAGTTCTACCACCATGTCGGGCACGGCTTCGACACCCCGTGGCTGACCCTGCATGCCCGCGCCGAGGGGGTGCTGGAATACACCTACCTGCTGTTCGTGCCGTCGGCCAAGCCGTTCGACCTGTTCGACCCGGAGCGCAAGAGCCGCCTCAAGCTCTACGTCCGCCGCGTATTCATCACCGACGAAGGCACCGAGCTGGTGCCGTCCTATCTGCGCTTCTTGCGCGGCATCGTCGACAGCGAGGACCTGCCGCTCAACATCAGCCGCGAGATGCTGCAGGCCAATCCGATGGTGACGCGCATCCGCCAGCAGCTGGTGCGCCGCGTGCTGAGCGAGCTCGCCAAGAAGGCGGGCGAGGCACCCGAGGAATACGCCAAGTTCTGGGACAATTTCGGCGCGGTGCTGAAGGAGGGGCTGTACGAGGACCGCGAGCAGCGCGAGGCACTACTGGGCCTCTGCCGCTTCCATTCGACGACGCGCGACGGGCTGATCTCGCTCGACGATTACGTCGCGGCGATGCGGCCGGGGCAGGAGGCGATCTATACGCTCACCGCCGACACCCTGGAGCTGGCGAAAAAGAGCCCGCAGCTCGAAGGCTTTGCCGCGCGCGGCATCGAGGTCCTGCTGCTGACCGACCCGATCGACGAGTTCTGGGTGCCGGCGGTCGGCACCTACAAGGACAAGCCGTTCAAATCGGCCACCCGCGGCGGCGCCGAGCTCGACAAGGTCGCGCCGCTCGATGCCGCCAAGGACGGCGCCGAAAAGCCGGCGCCGCCGCCCAAGCTCGCCAGCCTGATCGCGATCTTCAAGCTGGCGCTGGGCGACGCGGTCAAGGACGTGCGCGGCTCGGAGCGGCTGACCGACAGCGCGGTGTGCCTGGTCGCCGACGAGGGCGACATGGACATGCACCTCGAACGCCTGTTGAAACAGCACCGCCAGCTCGACGCCGTCTCCAAGCGCATCCTCGAAATCAACCCGCGCCACCGGCTGATCGAGCGGCTGGCCGCCGCGGTCGGCGACGCCGGCGCCTCGGAGCAATTGTCGGAATTCGCCTGGGTGCTGCTCGACCAGGCGCGGATCGTCGAAGGCGAGCAACTGCCCGATCCGCCCGCCTTCGCCCGCCGCCTCGCCGGGCTGCTCGAACGCGGCCTGCCCGCGGCGTAAGCGCCATCCGCTTGAATTCGCTCGTCGCTGCCGCCGCGGGGCGACGGCGGGGTGAGCGCGGCGGGAGGGGGAGTTCCGTCAGCCCGGGAAATACGGCGCCGTGCCGGGCGGCAAGGGCACCTCGAACACGTTGAGCGCGTTGCCGATCGCGGTGTAGTAACCGATGATCGTGCCGAGTTCGACGACGCCCGCCTCGCCGAAGGCGGCGATCGCCTCGGCGAAGCTGGCGTCCGACAGGCGCTTGGTATCGATCAGCTCGGTGACGAGGCGATAGACCAGCGCCTGGTCCTTGGCCTGGAAATTGGGCACGCCGCCGGTGCGGATCGCCTCCATCGCCGCCGCCGGCACGCCGGCCTCGACCGCCAGCGGCGCATGCGCGTGCCATTCGTAGTTGGCGCGCAGATGCCGTGCGGTCAGGCAGATCGCCAGCTCGGACAGCGCCGCCGGGAGCGAGCTGCCCCAACGCAGGTACTCGCCGAGCCGCGAGAGATGCTTGCACACCTCGGGCGCGCGGATCAGGAGCTGGAACGGACCGCCGAAGCGGCCGCGCTTGCCGGACACGATCTCGTCGTGCACCTGCTTTTGCGCCGGGCTCATCTCGGCGGGGGAAATCTCGCGGTAACGGGGCATTGTCGACTCCGGGTGGGGTTCGCCGGCGCAGCATAGCGGATGGCGACGAGGTGCGGGAGCGTCGGCGCGCCGGCCGCGTATATTCAGCGAGAGAAGGAGTCCCCAGGATGTCGACCCCCAAGACCCGGCGGCAGCGCCTGTTTGCTTGCGGCGCCGCCGCCCTGCTGCTTTGCCTCGCCGGCTGGACCGGCCCGGCCGCCGCGCAAGCCCCGGCGGCGCCGGGCGGCACGGCGCGGGTATGGTTCTACCGGGTGTTCTTTCCCGGCGACACGATGGGCGCGCCGGCGGTGCGCATGAACGGCCAGATCGTCGGCTTTGCCGTGCCGGGCGTGCGCTTCTTCCGCGACGTGCCGGCCGGCCGCTACCATGTGACGGTCGACAGCTACGGCGTCGATGTGAACCAGGCCAAGGACGTGGCGCTGGTTCCCGGCGAAGAGCTGATCCTGACGATCCAATCGGCGCCGGACTGGGCGAGCGACGGCAGCCGCCACCCCTACCGCCGGCCCACCTATTACGTCGGCATCATCCCGGCGCAGCTTGCCCAGGCCGAGATGGCCGAAACCCGGCTCGGCACCGGCCAGTAGCACCGATGGGCGCGAATTACAGCGAATTAATCCGGCTGAAATCGGCAGTTCACCTGGCGCTGCCATGTTCCGGCAAACGCGCGGCCGCCGGTGCGGCCGCCTGCGCGTCCGAGGAGACCGTACATGAGTGACCCACAACGCGAACCCGCCCGGCGCCCGTGGTGGCGCGCGCGGCGCGGTGCCCTGGCCGCGCTCGGCCTGGGCGCGACCCTGGCGCTGTCGCCGCTGGTCATGGCCGAAAACCCGCCGGCGCCGCAAATCACCGGCGAAGCGCCGCGCCCCAGCTTTGCCCCCCTGGTCAAGCGGGTGCTGCCGGCGGTGGTCAACATCTCGGTGACCGAGAAGCCTGCCGGCGAGCAGATGTCGGGCGACGTCTTCGGCAATTCGCCGGGCGGCCCGTTCGACGAGTTTCTGCGCCGCTTCTTCGAGCGGCACGGGCTCGAACCGCACGACTTTCCCGGCGGCCCGCCGGACGAGAGCGGGGTAAAGCGCATCGCGCTCGGCTCCGGCTTCATCATCGACCCCGAAGGCCACATCGTCACCAACAACCACGTGATCGGCGAGGCGGCCAAGGTCGAGGTCATCCTGCAGGACAACAGCAGATACACCGCCAAGATCGTCGGCCGCGACAGCCGCACCGACATCGCCGTGCTGAAGATCGACGCCGGCCGCCCGCTGCCCTACGTCACCTTCGGCGACAGCAACGCGGCGCAGGTCGGCGACTGGGTCGTCGCCGTCGGCAACCCGTTCGGGCTCGGCGGCTCGGTGACCACCGGCATCATCTCGGCCCGCGGCCGCGACATCCATGCCGGCCAGTTCGACGATTTCCTGCAGATCGACGCGCCGATCAACCGCGGCAATTCCGGCGGGCCGACCTTCAACCTCGACGGCCAGGTGATCGGCATCAACACCGCGATCTATTCGCCGAACGGCGGCAGCGTCGGCATCGGCTTTGCCGTGCCCTCGAACGTCGCCAAGCAGGTGGTGCAGCAGCTCGAAGAGCACGGCAAGGTCAGGCGCGGCTGGCTCGGCGTACAGATCCAGGCGGTGACCCCGGCGATCGCCGCCAGTCTGGGGCTGAAGAACGACCACGGTGCGCTGGTTGCGGTCGTGACCCCGGACAGCGCCGCCGCCAAGGCCGGGCTCAAGCAGGGCGACGTGATCACCGCGTTCAACGGCAACGAGGTCAAACAGCTTCGCGACCTGTCGCGGCTGGTCTCGGCGACGCAGCCGGGCTCGACCGGCACCCTGACGGTATGGCGCGACGGCAAGGCGATGACGCTGTCGGTCACGGTCGGCGAGGCGCCGGAGAACCCGCGCATCGCGGCGGCCAACCCGCAGCCGAACGAGGAAGCGGTGCCGAGCAGCGCCGAGGCGTTCGGCATGCACTTCGCGCCGCTGACCCGCGAATGGCGCCGCGAATTGCAGGTCGGCCGCGACGTGCACGGGGTCGTCATCGCCCGGGTCGACGACGGCAGCGTCGCCGACACGATGGGGCTGACCCGCGGCGACATCCTCGAAGCGATCAACCAGGAGCCGGTACACACCCCGCGCGAAGCCGCCGAACGGCTGAAGGAGACGGCGAACTCGCCGCGCAAGAACGCGCTGCTGCTGCTCAACCGCCACGGCGTGACGCAATATGTCGGGATCGATCTCGGCCCCGAGCGGGGCTGAGCCGCGGCGGCGGTCACCGCGGAGGGCGCCGGTGGTCCCGGCGCCCTTCTCTTTTGCCAGGACCAAGAAACTCTGCGACGCAGGGGACGCCAGGGAGACGCGAGGGACGCGAAGGCATCGGGTTTCCTCCGCGGTCTTCGCGCGGCCGCTGCGGCCTTTGCGTTACCGCGACTTTTTCCGCGATAGCGATGATCGGGTGCGGTCGGACCAGGGGTTTAGCGGTGGCGCCAGGCGGGCTCGCCGCGGCCGGCGTCGCGCGGCGCCAGCGGCACCCGCGCCTCGAGTCGTTCGAGCTCGATGCGGGTGCGCGCACCGGCGCGCAGCAGCCGGTCGGTCGCCTCGCGCAGCGCGGCGCGGGTGTCCTGGGTATCGCCGGCGAGCGCGGCGTCGAAGGCGGCGAGAAACGCGCCGATATCGGCGGCGACGCGGTTGCGCAATTCCTGATCGATAAAGGTGGCGCTGTCCTTGCGCCGCGCCGCTTCCGCCTCGGCGTTGGGATAGGCGTAGCCGCGCGGCGGCACGGGCGGCTCGGCACGACGCTGGAATTCGCGATCGGCGTGGCGCTCGCCGGGACGCTCGGGGGCATCCCCGTTGGCCGCGGCATCGCCGCCCTGGCCGCCCAGCGACAGATGCAGGGTACGGCGGAACTCGCCGTTCGCCAGCGCGGCCGGCTGCGGCATCGCGGGCGACCGCGGCGCGCCGTTACGCAGCAGGAATTTCGGCGGCTCGAACCCGGCGCGCGGCGGCGGTTCGGCGCTGCGCGGCGGTTCGGCGGCACGCGGCGGCGGCTCGGCGGCGCGCGGCGGTTCGGCGCTGCGCGGCGGTTCGGCGGCGCGCGGCGGTTCGGCGGCACGCGGCGGCGGCGATTCGGCGGCGCGCGGCGGCGCCTCGGCGGCGGGCGGCGCCGCCGCGGCTTCGGGCGCCGAAGCCGGGGCCGGGGAGAGCTTGACGAGACTGGTTTCGGGAGCCGCGGCCGGCGCGACCTCGCCTTCCGGCTGACGCGCCTTGCTTCTACTCACAATGTAACTAATCGCCGGCGGCGAACAATCGTAGGTCCGCGCGATGCTCGCTAACGTTTCCCCCGCCTCGTATCTGGCCATGATAAGCGGCCAGTCAGTTTGGGGGATTTTCCCCCGTTTTGCTGACTTTTCCATTGCTATAACCTTGACATTTCCAGCGTTCTGCTAGGCCAGATCGGAGCTCGGCTCAATTTTGGAGAGTAATATGCGCAGCATGGCTCTGGCATGGAAGATGCTTGTCAGTCGATTCGCTAGCGAGATCACAAGTCGCGGCCAGGGTTCGCCCCGACGCTTTGCGACAGGGTGACTTGCCCCCTCGCGTTTTTTTGATGGAACGATACTAGCGGCAAAAAACTAGGTCGTGAAGCGTTTTTATACGGCCGGAACCAGTGGATTCGCGGTCATCCGGCCGGCCGCGAAAGTCAGAGGCGGACGATTTTTCCCGGGTTCATCAGATTGTCCGGGTCGAGCGCCCGCTTGACCAGCCGCATGACCTCGACGGCCTCGCCGTGTTCGGCCGGAAGGAAGTCGATCTTGCCGTAGCCGACGCCGTGTTCGCCGGTGCAGGTGCCCTCCATCGCCAGGGCGCGGGCCACCATGCGCTCGTTCAGGCGGCTCGCCTCGGCGATTTCTTGCGGCTCCTTGGGGTCGATCATGAAGACAAGGTGGAAATTGCCGTCGCCGACATGGCCGACCAGCGCCGACGGGATCGGCGAGGCGGCAAGGTCGCGCTTGGTCTCGGCGATGCATTCGGCGAGGCGCGAGATCGGCACGCAGACATCGGTGGCCCAGCCCTGCGAGCCGGGGCGCAGCGCCAGCGCGGCGTAATAGGCGTCGTGCCGCGCCTGCCACAATTTCGAGCGCTCCTCCGGGGTGGTCGCCCAGCGGAAATCGCTGCCGCCATACTCGCCGGCGATCTGCCGCACCATGGCGACCTGCTCGGCGACGCCCGCGTCGCTGCCGTGAAACTCGAAGAACAGGGTCGGCGCGACCCGGTGGTCGAGCTTGGAGTAGCGGTTGATCGCCTCGATCTGGGCCTCGTCGAGCAGCTCGATTCGCGCCACCGGCACGCCCGACTGGATCGTCAGGATCACCGCGTTGACCGCATCCTCGATCGTCGGGAACGGGCAGACCGCCGCCGAGATCGCCTCCGGGATGCCGTAGAGCCGCAGCGTCACCTCGGTGATGACGCCGAGCGTCCCCTCCGAGCCGACAAACAGCCGGGTCAGATCGTAGCCGGCGGCGGATTTGCGCGCCCGCCGCGCGGTGCGGATGACCCGGCCGTCGGCGAGCACCACGGTCAGCGACAGCACGTTCTCGCGCATCGTGCCGTAGCGCACCGCGTTGGTGCCGGAGGCGCGGGTCGCAGCCATGCCGCCGAGCGAGGCGTCCGCCCCCGGGTCGATCGGAAAGAACAGCCCGGTATCGCGCAGGTATTCGTTGAGCTGCTTGCGGGTGACGCCGGCCTCGACGGTGGCGTCGAGGTCTTCGGCGCTGACCCGCAGGATGCGGTTCATCTGCGACAAATCGATGCACACCCCGCCCTTCAGCGCGGCGACATGGCCTTCGAGCGAGGTGCCGGTGCCGAAGGCGATGACCGGGGTCTTGTAGCGGGCGCACAGCCGGACGACCGCCGCCACCTCGTCGGTCGAGCGGACAAAGCACACCGCGTCGGGCGCGTGCGGCTGATGGTAGGATTCGTCCTTGCCGTGCTGGGCGCAGACCGCCGCCGCGGTGGTCACGCGCTCGCCGAGACGCTCGCGCAAGGCGGCGAGCAGGCCGGGGTCGAACGGTTCGCGGGCAAGGGCAACGGCAGCCATGCGCGAGGATTACACCTAGGCCTCCCCTCCAGCAACCTTCTGGGAGACAGACACCCATAATCAGATCGCCCTACACGAGCCGTTCGATCGATGCTACGGACAGATTTCCCTACCCGCGAAATTGACAGGTTAATTCAACCTGTGATTAAGATATCACACCAACCGGGAAAGACCCCTGTAACGTGTGGCAGGTCGGTGATCGCGTAAAGGCCCGCCCTAGTGTCAAGTAAGACCGGGGCGCTAGCGAGAACTTTGGTAATGGCGAGAACGAGATGTCCATCAAAATTTATCTCACTCATTCAGAAAAATATGTGATCGGCGGATTGACGTATGTTGTTGGACGATTTCTCGAAGAGGCCGGTCTCAACTGGTTAGGCACCCCATATCAAACGGCCAACGCGAAAATTGATGACAGGAATTACCGTTTTGATAGCGCGATCAAGTTCACCGAAGATGAAATCGGCGCGATAATGTGCGCATTCGGCGCTCTTGGTGACGACGTGCTTGCCAGTGTCGAGAACATAGATTTAGGAGCTTTCAATCAAGCTGCAGCAAAGGTAAGCGTCGCCGCTGAACAACGCGCCAGAGGGATTCTCGGAAAAATTGCCATGTCAAACGCCGCCACGAGAGGGCGGCTATCAGGATATTGGGGGCTGCAAAAGGTCAAACCGGAAGCGTTTCGCTAATGCTGCCTCAACCAGTCGTTAATCTGCTCACGCCGCTGCCGCGCGTCGCGTCGGAGCCGCTCGCATTCCTCAAGTCGTTCCTGCGAAACAATCGGGCCACTACGATAAAGCTCCTTTAGGCAGTCGGTGTAAGCGTCCTGCTTGCGGCGGAACTCCTCCCACATGTCGGCCCATTGTTCAACGGGTGTCGGCACTGTCTGGCCTTTCTACGAACTACGGCTGTAGATAAGATTTGCGCGCTTATGGTTCAAGACTTGCGGCAAAATGGGGCGACGGGTGTTCGATGGGCGCAGACCGCCGCGGCGGTGGTCACGCGCTCGCCGAGACGCTCGCGCAAGGCGGCGAGCAGGCCGGGGTCGAACGGTTCGCGGGCAAGGGCAACGGCAGCCATGCGCGAGGATTACTCCGCCGCCGGAGCCGGTGCAACGGCGCAGCCGGAAACCCGGTCAGGCGACGAGCTTTTCGAGCTTGGCGAAGGGGCTGAGGCGGAACCACGACTGCAGGCTGGCCTCGAGCTCGCGGCTGCCGGTGACGGTCAGCTTGTCGGCGGCCTTGGCGCGGGCGATCGTGGTGTAGCCCATCCAGATCTCGGTCATCGTGCGCAGATCGGTGACGAGATAAAGATCGACGTCGAAGCCGGGGTCGACCGAGCACAGATCGACCTCCTCGCCGGGCTGGACGATCAGCCACCAGTTGCGCTTTGCCGCCGGCAGCTCGGGATAGATCACCTGGATCGTGCTGCGCCGCGGCGGCATCGGCTGGGGGTCGATGCCGCGCCGCATGTCCCACATCAACAGGCCGACATCGAGCTTTTCCAGCGACGACTCGGTCTCGATCCATTTCTGGCCCCACTCGCCGACGGCAAAGACCACCGCCTGCAAATCCCGCCCCGCCGGGGTCAGGCGGTACTCGTAAACGCCGGGCTCGCCCGCTGCCGGCACGCGCGCGACGATACCGGCGGCCTCGAGGTCCTTCAGCCGCTTCGACAGCAGCGCCGGCGACATCCGCGGCACGCCGCGGCGCAGCTCGTTGAACCGCGTCGAGCCGCAGACCAGCTCGCGCAGCAGGACCATGGTCCAGCGGGTGCAGAGGATTTCGGCCGCCATCGCGACCGGGCAAAACTGGCTGTAGCTGCCTTCGGCCATCTTGCGCTCCTTTCGCCGGTGTCGCGCCGGGCACTCTACGCCGCATACCGGGAGGCTCCAGTTCAGTTTCTGTATCGGGCGGATTCAGTTCGTGAACTGGCTCGGCGCCGGCCGGCCGTGCGAGACCGGCGGCAGCGACGGGAACCCCCCGCCGCGGTTACCGAAAGGGAATGGCCATGCCGCTCGTCGACATCCAACTGATCGAAGGTATTTTCGACCAGAGCCAGAAGCAGGAGATGATCCGCCGGGTCACCGACGCGATGGTCAGCGTCGAGGGCGAAGCGATGCGGCCGGTCACCTGGGTGCGAATCCAGGAGATCGCCAGCGGCGAATGGGCGATCGGCGGCAAGCCGGTGACCAGCGCCGACGTCAAGGCGATGCAGAAGAAATAGCCGCCGCGGGCCGGCCCGTCGCCCGCATTGAGCGGCGGGCCGGCAACCGCTACCTTCGCGCCGAGATGCTGAGTGGCGGGAGAGCGCGATGGCGCTGGCGGCGGTTTCGCTCGACGACAAATACGTGATCGACCGCGGCCGGGTCTATCTGACCGGCACCCAGGCGCTGGTGCGCCTGCCGCTGCTGCAGCGCCAGCGCGACGCCGCCGCCGGGCTCAACACCGGCTGCTTCATCGCCGGCTACCGCGGCTCGCCGTTGGGCGGGTTCGATCAGGCGCTGTGGGCGGCGCGCCGCTTCATCGAGCGCAACCACATCCATTTCCAGCCGGCGATCAACGAGGAGCTGGGCGCGACCGCGGTATGGGGCAGCCAGCAGATCGGCCTGTTCCCCGGCGCCAAATACGACGGCGTGTTCGCGATCTGGTACGGCAAGGGGCCCGGCGTCGACCGCGCCGGCGACGCCTTGAAGCACGGCAACTCGGCCGGCTCGGCCCGATACGGCGGGGTGCTGGCGATCGCCGGCGACGACCACACCTGCAAATCCTCGACCCTGGCGCACCAGTCGGAATACGCTTTCATCGACGCCGCGATCCCGGTGCTGAACCCGGCCGGGATCGAGGACATTCTCGATCTCGGGCTGTACGGCTGGGCGATGTCGCGCTTTGCCGGCGGCTGGGTGGCGTTCAAGACGGTGGCCGAGACGATGGACAGCTCGGCCTCGGTGACGCTCGACCCCGACCGGGTGCGGATCGTGCTGCCCGAGGATTTCGCGATGCCGCCGGGCGGCCTCAACATCCGCTGGCCGGACACGCCGCTCGACCAGGAATTCCGGCTGCACCGCTACAAGCTCGCCGCGGCGCAGGCCTTCGCCCGCGCCAACCGGCTCGACCGCATCGTCATCGACGCGCCGCGCCCGCGTTTCGGCATCGTCACCACCGGCAAATCCTATCTCGACCTGCGCCAGGCGCTGGACGAGCTCGGCATCGGCGAGGCCGAGGCCGCGGGGCTCGGGCTGCGCGTCTACAAGGTGGCGATGCCGTGGCCGCTCGAGCCCGAGGGCGTGCGCGGCTTTGCCGAGGGGCTCGACGAGGTGCTGGTCGTCGAGGAGAAGCGCGGCGTCGTCGAAGCCCAGTTGAAGGAGCTGCTGTACAACTGGCCGGCCGACCGGCGCCCGCGCATCTACGGCAAATACGACGAGGCCGGGCGCTGGATGCTGCCGTCGCACGGCGAGCTGACCCCGGCGCAGATCGCCCGCGCCGCGGCGGCGCGGCTGCAGCCGTTTGCGCCGGAGGGCCGGTTCGCGGCGGCGCTGGCGCGGCTCGACGCGGCCGAGCGCGGCGCCGGCACCGTCGTCCCCTTTGCCCGCACCCCGTATTTCTGCTCGGGCTGCCCGCACAACACCTCGACCAAGGTGCCGGACGGCAGCCGCGCCCTCGCCGGGATCGGCTGCCACTACCTGGCCCAGTTCATGGACCGCTCGACCGCGACGTTCAGCCAGATGGGCGGCGAAGGCGCGGCCTGGATCGGCCAGGCGCCGTTTGTCGAGACCCAGCACGTCTTCGCCAATATCGGCGACGGGACCTATACCCATTCCGGCGTGCTGGCGATCCGCGCCGCGGTCGCCGCCAAGGTCAACATGACCTACAAGGTGCTGTTCAACGACGCGGTGGCGATGACCGGCGGCCAGGCGCTCGACGGCGGGCTGACGGTGCCGGCGCTGGTGCGGCAACTGGCGGCCGAAGGGGTGCGCCGCGTCGTCGTCGTCACCGACGAGCCGGACAAGTACCCGCCCGGCACCGAATTTCCCGCCGGCGCGACGGTGCGCCACCGCGACGAGCTCGACCGGGTGCAGCGCGAACTGCGCGAGATCGCCGGCGTCACCGCGATCGTCTACGACCAGACCTGCGCCGCCGAGAAGCGCCGCCGCCGCAAGCGCGGCCGCTTTCCCGACCCGCCGCGCCGCGTCGTCATCAACGAGCTGGTGTGCGAAGGCTGCGGCGACTGCTCGACCCAGTCGAACTGCCTGTCGGTGGTGCCGGTGGAGACCGAGTTCGGGCGCAAGCGGGCGATCGACCAGTCGAGCTGCAACAAGGATTTCTCGTGCCTCAAGGGGTTCTGCCCGAGCTTTGTCACGGTGGAAGGCGGCAGCCTGCGGCAGCGGGCGAGCGATGCCGGCGAGGACGGGCTGCCGGCGCTGCCCGAGCCGGCGCTGCCGGCGCTCGACCAGCCCTACGGCATTCTCGTCACCGGAGTCGGCGGCACCGGGGTGGTGACGATCGGCGCGCTGGTCGGCATGGCGGCGCATCTCGAAGGCCGCGGCGTCACCGTACTCGACATGACCGGGCTGGCGCAGAAGGGCGGCGCGGTCTATTCGCATATCCGCATCGCCGAGCGGCCGGATGCGATCCACGCGGTGCGCATCGCCGCCGGCGCGGCGCGGCTGCTGCTCGGCTGCGACCTCGTCGTCTCGGCCAGTGCCGAGGCGCTGTCGAAGCTCGGCCGCGGCACCAGCCGCGCCGTCGTCAACAATTACGAGACGATCACCGGCGATTTCACCCGCGCGCCGGATCTGGCCTTTCCCGGAAGCGAGCTGCGCGCCGCGGTCGCGGCCGCCGCCGAGGCCGAGTTCGTCGATGCGACGCGGCTCGCCACCGGGCTGCTCGGCGATTCGATCGCCACCAACCTGTTCCTGCTCGGCCACGCCTATCAGCGCGGACTGGTCCCGGTCTCGGCGGCGGCGATCGAGCGGGCGATCGAGCTGAACGCGGTGGCGGTGGCGTTCAACCGCAGCGCCTTCCGCTGGGGCCGGCGCCACGCCGTCGATCCGGGGCTGGTCGCCGCCCGGGCGCTGCCGGCGAAGGCGCCGGCCCTGTCGCAAAGCCTCGACGAGGCGGTGGCGCGCCGGGTCGAGTTTCTTCGCCAATACCAGGATGTCGCCTATGCCGAGCGCTATGCCCGGCGGGTGCGGCAGGTGCGCGAGGCCGAGGCGGCGCGCACCCCGGGCCGCACCGCGCTCGGCGAGACGGCGGCGCGGGCGCTGTTCAAGCTGATGGCCTACAAGGACGAATACGAGGTCGCCCGGCTCTATGCCGACGGCGAGTTCCGCCGCCGCCTCGCCGCCCAGTTCGACGGGCCGTACAGGTTGCGCTTTCACCTGGCGCCGCCGCTATGGGCGGCGCGCGACCCGGAAACCGGGCATCTGCAGAAGCGCGCCTACGGCGGCTGGATGCTCGCCGCGTTTGCCGTGCTGGCGAAACTGCGGCGGCTGCGCGGCACGCCGTTCGACCCGTTCGGGCGCACCCCCGAGCGCCGCGCCGAGCGGGCGCTGATCGCCGAATACGAGCGCACGCTCGACACGATCGTCGCCGGGCTGACGCCGGAGAACCACGCGATCGCGGTCGAGTGGGCCGCGGTGCCGTTCGAGATCCGCGGCTACGGCCACGTCAAGGAGGCGAGCCGCGAACGCGCCGCGGCGAAGGCGGCGGCCCTGGCGGCGCAGTTCGGCGCCGGCCGGACGGCGCCGGCGCTGGCCGCGGAGTAGCGGACGTGCTCCGCCCGCTGCTGCTCGCCGGCCTCATCGCCGGATTGGCGAGCGGCGCCGCCGCGGCCTGCCAAAGCCACGGCCGCGCCCTGCTCGACGACGATTTCCGCACCCCCGACATCGGCTGGGGCAAGCCCGACCAGACCGCCGCCTACGGCCCTGGCGGGCTGGTATTGCGGCCGCCGGCCGGCAGCAGCGCCTGGCGCTGGAACCAGAATTACGCGCTGGCGCGGGCCGATTTCTGCGTCGAGGTGGCCAACCCGGCGACCCTGCCGAGCCCGGCCAACGAGGACACGGTCGGCGATGTCGGCATCTGGTTCTGGGCCAAGGACGCGCAGAACTTCTACACCGCGACGATCGCGCCCGACGGCACCGCCGCGGTCGACCGGCTGGTCGGCGGGGTGTGGCAGAAGGTCGTCGCGCCGACCCCGGCGCCGGCGATCAACACCGCCCCCGGCGCGGTCAACGAGATCGAGCTGGTGACCGACGGCCCGGCCGCGCGGCTTTACGTCAACGGCAGCCGGGTCGCCGATTTTCGCGGCACCCCGCCGCCCGGCGGCGGCGCGCCCGGCGTCTACGGCGAAAGCGGTCCGAGCCCGACAAGCTGGGTATTCCGCCGGGTGCGGCTGTATTGATCTAGCTAAGCGCCGACCGGCAGCGCGACGAAGCGGGTATTGCCCTCGCGCTCGACCCGCACGAGGACGAATTTGTGCCCCGCCTTCTTCGCCGCGGCGACGAGCTGGACGATGCGCTCGGGGGCGGTCACCGCGGCGGCGCCGACGGCGATCACCAGGTCGCCGGCGCGCAGCCCTTCGCCGGCCGCCGCACTGCCCGGCGGCACCTCGACGATGACCACGCCCTTGGCGCCCTCCGGCAGCGAGAACTGCTTGGACAGTTCGGGCGACGGCTTGGCGAGCTTGACCCCGAGCGCGTCGACGGTCGGCGGCAGCTTGGGCTTTTCCGGCTCGGGCGGCAGCGGCGCCGGCCGGTTCGGGTTGAGCGCGGCGACCTTGAGCTCGCTGTCGATCTCCTTGCCGTCGCGCCACACCGCGACCTTGACCGATTTGTCGGGCATCGTGTCGGCGACCAGCCGCGGCAATTGCCGGCTGCGCTCGATCGGCTTGCCGTCATAGGCGAGAATGATGTCGCCGGGGCGCAGCTTGGCCTGCGCCGCCGGGCTGCCGGGGTCGATCGCCGCGATCATCGCGCCGCGCGCCTTGTCGAGCCCGACGCTCTCGGCGATCTCGTCGCTGACCGGCTGGATGCGTGCGCCGATCCAGCCGCGCTCGACCTTGCCGGTGGCCTTGAGCTGGTCGATGATCGGCTGCGCCAGCGCCGCGGGAATGGCGAAGCCGATGCCGATCGAGCCGCCCGAGGGCGAATAGATCGCCGTGTTGATGCCGATCACCTGGCCTTCGAGGTTGAACATCGGCCCGCCGGAATTGCCGCGGTTGATCGAGGCGTCGGTCTGCAGGAAGTCGTCGTAGGGGCCGGAATGAATGTCGCGCGCCGTCGCCGAGATGATGCCGGCGGTGACGGTGCCGCCGAGGCCGAACGGGTTGCCGATCGCCAGCACCCAATCGCCGACCTTGGTCTTGGTGGAATCGCCCCAGGCGGCGGCCGGCAGCGGCGCTTTCGGCTCGACCTTGAGAAGGGCGAGGTCGGTGACCGGATCGCGACCGATCACCTGGGCCTGCAGCGCGGTGTTGTCGGACAGGGTGACGGTGATCTGCCCGGCATTGGCGATGACGTGGTTGTTGGTGACGATCAGCCCCGCGGGATCGACGATAAAGCCGGAACCGAGCGAGGCGATGCGCGGGCCGCCGGACCCGTTCGGGGCGCCGTGATCGCCGAAGAAATCGCGGAAGAAATCGTCGAGCGAGGAGCCCGGCGAGGGCGGCTGGGCGTCGGCCGCGGCTTTCGACGGCGTCGATGACACCGCCTGGGTCGTCGAGATGTTGACGACGACGCCGGAGACCCGGTGGGCGAGGCGGGAAAACACCTCGGCGAACGGCGTCGGCTCGGGGGAAGCGGCGGCGGCCGGAGCCGGCGCTTGCGCCGCGGCCGGCGGCGGAGCCGCGGCGGCGGGCGGCGGCGCGGCGGCCGGTTTTGCCGGCGGCGGCGGAGCCGGGACCGGCGCGGCGGGCGCCGGCGGGGCGGGAGCGGGCGCCGGCTGTGCCGGGGCGGCGGGCGGACCCGAGGGCTGGCCCCAACCCGGCGCAGCTGCCAGCGCGGCGGCCGCGGCGGCGGCGATCGCGGCGGCATGTCGGCCCCAGCTCCTCACCCGCCCGTCTCCCTCCTGCGCGGTCGCTTGTCCCTGCGCCAGCGCGTCACCACGCCGCGCCGCTGCCCGAGCCGGCGATCTGCACTGGCCTTTGCGCCGCGCTCGATATGAAATGGCGGGGCGATTGGCAAGACGGAATCGAGAATCGATGACGCGCGATAGCGTCGCGCCGGCAGAGACGCTGAAAGCCCTGTTCGAGGCGGCGCTGGCCGCCGCCGATCCGCGGCGCGCGGTGGTTGCGCATCTGCCCGCGCCGGTCGCCGGTCGCACCGTCGTCGTCGGCGCCGGCAAGGCCTCGGCGGCGATGGCGCGCGCCTTCGAAGAGGCCTGGCCGGGGCCGCTCGACGGGCTCGTCGTCACCCGGCACGGCCACGCCGTGCCGTGCGCCCGCATCGAGATCGTCGAGGCGAGCCACCCGGTGCCCGACGCCGCCGGCGAGCAGGCGGCGCGGCGCATCCTCGCGCTGGCGCAGAGCCTGGGGCCGGACGACCAGCTCGTCGCGCTGATCTCGGGCGGCGGCTCGGCCCTGCTGGCGCTGCCGGCGCCCGGCCTCACCCTCGCCGACAAGCAGGCGGTGACCCGCGCGCTGTTGCGCTCGGGCGCGGCAATCGGCGAGATCAACACGGTCAGAAAGCACCTGTCGGCGATCAAGGGCGGCCGCCTCGCCGCCGCCGCGGCGCCGGCGCGGGTGGTGACGCTGGCGATCTCCGACGTGCCGGGCGACGACCCCGGCGTCATTGCTTCGGGGCCGACCGTGCCCGACCCGACCAGCTTTGCCGACGCCCGCGCCGTGCTCGCCAGATACCGCATCAGCGAGCCGGCGGCGGTGCTCGCGCATCTCGAAGCGGCGCAGGACGAGACGCCGAAGCCGGGCGATCCGGCATTCGCCGGCGCGCGGTACACGCTGATCGCCAGCCCGCACCAGGCGCTCGCCGCCGCCGCCGACGCCGCGAGCGCGCGCGGGATCACGCCGGTCGTGCTCAGCGACCGCATCGAGGGCGAAAGCGGCGAGATCGCCAAGATGCACGCCGCGCTGGCGCTGCAGCTCCGCGCCGGGCGGTTCCGCATCGGCGACCAGGCGGTGCGGCCGCCGGCGGTGCTGCTGTCGGGCGGCGAGACGACGGTGACCGTCAGGGGCGACGGCAGAGGCGGCCGCAACGGCGAATTCCTGCTGGCGCTGGCGGCGGCGCTCGACGGCGCGCCGGGCATCGCGGCGATCGCCTGCGACACCGACGGGATCGACGGAACCGAGGACAATGCCGGGGCGATCATCCTTCCCGACAGCGCCGCGCGCGCCGCGGGCCAGGGCGTGTCGCTCAAGGAGGCGCTGGCGCGCAATGACGCCTACGGGTTTTTCGCCGCGCTCGGCGATCTCGTCGTCACCGGCCCGACCTTGACCAACGTCAACGATTTCCGCGCCATTCTCGTCGCCGAGTAGCGCGCGATGGAAAAATCGCGAATGCGGCGCCAACGCAGTGCCAAGATCGTCGCCACGCTCGGCCCGGCAAGCAGCTCGCCGGCGCGCATCCGCGAATTGTTCGACGCCGGGGTCGACGTGTTCCGGCTCAATTTCAGCCACGGCACGCATGACGAGCACCGCGCCCGCTTTGCCGCGATCCGCGCCGCGGAGAAAGAGACCGGGCGGCCCATCGGCATCCTCGCCGACATGCAGGGGCCGAAGCTGCGGCTCGGCAAGTTCGCCGCCGGCAAGATCGCGCTGGCGGCCGGCGCCGCGTTCCGCCTCGACCTCGACCCGACGCCCGGCGACGACCGGCGCGCGCCGCTGCCGCATCCCGAAGTGTTCGAGGCGCTGGCCCCCGACACCGACCTGCTGCTCGACGACGGCAAGGTGCGCCTGCACGTCGTCGGGCACGGCCCCGACTATGCCGATACGGTGTGCGTCGTCGGCGGGACGCTGTCCGACCACAAGGGCGTCAACCTGCCCGATGTCGTGCTGCCGCTGTCGGCGATCACCGAAAAGGACCGGGCCGACATCGCGTTTGCGGTGCAGCAGGGGGCCGACTGGATCGCGCTGTCCTTCGTACAGCGCCCGGAAGACGTGGCCGAGGGCAAAAAGCTGGTCGGCAACGCCGCCGGGGTCATGGTCAAGCTGGAGAAGCCGTCGGCGGTCAAGCGGGTGGACGAGATCATCGACCTGACCGACGCGCTGATGGTGGCGCGCGGCGATCTCGGCGTCGAGATGCCGCCCGAGGACGTGCCGAGCGTGCAGAAGCAGGTGATCCACGCCTGCCGCCTCGCCGGCAAGCCGGTCATCGTCGCCACCCAGATGCTGGAATCGATGGTCAGCGCGCCGACCCCGACCCGGGCGGAAGCCTCCGATGTCGCCACCGCGATCTATGCCGGCGCCGATGCGGTGATGCTGTCGGCCGAGACCGCGGTCGGGCAATACCCGGTCGAGGCGGCGGCGATGATGGACCGCATCGCCCGCCGGGTGCAGCACGACCCGCTTTATTTCGCCGAGCTCGAGGCGACGCGGATGGCGCCGGAGCACACCGCCTCCGACGCGATCAGCGCCGCCGCCTGCCAGGTGGCCGAGACGCTCGGCGCCGCCGCCATCGTGTCGTTCACCTTTTCCGGCGCCACCGCGCTGCGCGCCGCGCGCGAGCGCCCCGCGGCGCCGATCCTGGCGATGACCCCGAACCTGGCGACGGCGCGGCGGCTGGCCCTGCTGTGGGGCGCGCACTGCGTGCACAGCCCGGACATCACCAGCTTCAACGACATGGTCAAAAAGGCGGTGCGCGCCGCCCAGCGCGAAGGGATCGCCGGCCCCGGACAACGCATCGTCATCACCGCCGGCGTGCCGTTCGGCACCCCGGGGGCGACCAACATCCTGCGCATCGCCTGGATCGACCGGTGAGCGACATCGACCCCGACAGCGGCTGCCGCCTGCCCTTGCCGCGACGCGACGAGCTCGACGCCGAAGGGCGGGCGATCTACGACCGCCTCGCCAATCCCGCCGACGGCTCGCTGCGCGGGCTGCGCGGTCCCGGCGGCATCCTGCTGCACAGCCCGGAACTGGCGCGGCGCAGCGGGCCGGTCAACCGCTACCTGCGTTTCGAGGCGGGGCTCAGCGGGCGGCTGCGCGAGCTGGCGATCCTGGCCGCGGCGCGGTGCTGCGACAGCCAGTTCGTGTGGGCCGCGCACGAACAGGAGGCGCGGCGCGAAGGCGTGCCCGAGGCGGCGATCGAGGCGCTGAGGCAGCGCCGTCCCACCGCCGGGCTCGACCCGGACGACGCGCTCGTCATCGAGTTCGGCCGCGAGATCTTCGTCGCCCGCCGGGTGGCGCCGGAGACCTTCGCCCGCGCGCTGCGGCGGTTCGGGCGGACGACGCTCGTCAACCTCGTCGCGCTGATGGGCAATTACGCGGCGACGGCGGCGCTGTTGACCGCGTTCGACATGCAGCTCGACCCCGAAACCGAGCCGCCGTTCACGCATCCGGCAGGGTGAAGACGGCGCACGGCGCGGCGGCGGTCAGTTCAGCCCGTAGAGCCGGGCGACGTTTTCGTAGACGATCTTGTTCTGCACGCTTTCCGAGAAACCCGCGAGGTTCTGCGCCAGGGTCTTACGCGAGTTCGGCCAGATGCAGTCGGGGTGCGGATAGTCGGCGCCCCAGATGATGTTGTCCTCGCCGATCAGCGGCACGATCGGTTCGAGGTACTTGTCCTGCTGGTAGGTGACGAAGCCCTGGCGGCGGAAATAATCGCTCGGCTTCATCTTGAAGCCGAGGCTGCGGGCGCGGTCGTGATACTCGGTGTCGCAGCGGTCGAACACGTAGGGCAGCCAGGTGACGCCCGACTCGCCGAGGACGAAGTTGAAATCGGGGTATTTCTCGCAGGCGCCGGAGGCGAGGATCGAGGCCAATACCTCCATCGTGTCGAGCTGGAACAGGGTCGAGCGCACCAGCCGCCACTGGGTGAAGACCTGTTTCTCCATCTCCGGCGTGTCGGGCGCGCGCACCGATTTGAACCCGGTCGAGTGGAACGAGATCGGGAATTTGCACTCGGCCGACGCCTCCCACAGCACGAACCAGTCGGGGTGGTAGAGCGGCGGGGTCATGCGCTTGAAGGCGAGGTCGCCGCCCTTCAGCCCCATCTTGGCGCAGCGCCGCACCTCGGCCGCCGCCGCGGCGGGGTCGGTGTTGGGGATGATGGCGAGCGGGAAGATGCGGTTCGGATCGGAGCGCTTGGCGAAATCGGCGACCCAGTCGTTGTAGCGGGCGTTGACCCAGATGCGCAGCTCGGGGTCGTCGATCAGGTCGTTGACCATCAGGCAGCCGTAGACGACCTCTTTTTCGAGCCCGTCGCGGTCGAGATCGGCGAGGCGCAGTTCCGGCGTCGTCGGCCGCGGCCGCGCGCCGGGGAAGCAGTCCCACTCGAAGCCGAGCTCCTTCATCTCGTCGATATGGTCGAACGAGCCCTTGGTGTAGGGCAGGAAGCCGGGGCCGACGCCGTTCCACATGCCGCGGTCCTGGTCGTCGACAAACCAGTGCTGGCCGTCGTTGCGCTCCTCGACGCGCGGCGCCAGGCGCTTCCACTTCTGCGGCGCCTGGGACGACCACAGATCGGCCGGGCAATAGGTCAGGTCGATATGGTTGTCGCCGGAAATGAGCTTGTCGAGCATGCGGCGGCTCCTCTAGGCACAGATCGTAGCGGTATCGTACGATCGGCGGCGCACGCGCGCCACCCGAAATGCGTTCAATCCCCCCATGCGCCAACAGGAGACCGAATGACCCGACTGAGCAAGCTGCCGCCGGCCCAGGCCAAGCGCCTTGCCGAGCTCGACTGCCCCGACTTCGCGACCCGGCCGTTCGTGAGCGGGCCTGCCCTGTCGCGGCGCCGGGTCGCGATCGTCTCCTCGGCCGGCCTCGTGGTGCGCGGCGAGGAGCCGTTCCGCGGCCGCGACCCCGACTATCGCGCGATCCCCGGCACGACGGCGCCGGAAAACCTGTTGATGAGCCACATCTCGATCAATTTCGACCGCACCGGCTTCCAGGAGGACTGGAATGTCGTGTTCCCGCTCGACCGCCTCGGCGAGCTTGCCGCCGCCGGCACGATCGGCTCGGTGGCGCGGACGCACTACTCGTTCATGGGCGCCACCGACCCGGTGCAGATGGAGCCGCATGCCCGCGAGCTTGCCGGGCGCTTGAAGCAGGACGGCGTCGACGCCGTCATCCTCTCGCCGGTCTGACCGCTCTGCACGCGCGCCGTGAGCGCGCTGGGGCACTACCTGGAGGAAGAGGGCATCGCCACGGTCGCCATCGGCCTGATCCGGCCGCAGATCGAAAACACCAAGCCGCCGCGCGCCCTGTGGGTGCCGTTCGAGCTGGGCCGGCCGTTCGGCCCGCCCGGCGACCCGGCGTTCCAGACGCGGGTGATACTGGCCGCATTGCGGCTGCTGGAGCGGGCGGACGGGCCGGTGATCCTCGCCGATTTCCCCGCCGACGACCCGCGCGAGGCGCCCGACCCGAGCTGGCGCCCGCCCGCGCCGGCGGAGACGGTCGCGGCCGAGATCGCGGCGCTGGCACCGGCCTACCGCGACCGTCTGGCGCGGTCCGGGCGCAGCACGGTCGGGCTGAGCGGCCTTTCCATCGAGGCGTGCGGCGCGACGATCGCCGCCTGGCTGCGCGGCGCGCCGCCGCCGAGCCCGCGCCCGGGGTATTCGGCGCCGCTGTTGCTGCGCTTCGCCATCGACGATGTGAAGGCGTATGTGCTCGAGGCGGCGGCGGGCGGCGCGCGGCCCTCGAGCCGCCAGCTCGGCGACTGGCTCTGGCAGCGCAGCGCCACCGGCGCGGCACTCCATGCGCTGCGCGAACTGTGCCTTGCCAGCGACGACGAGCGGCTCAAGCTGATCGCCGGGAATTTCATCGTTCCGGCGGCACGGGTGCGCGCATGACGGGAGGCGCGGTGGACGGCGTCACGGTGCTGGCCTTCGACACCGGCGGCACCGTCCTCGACTGGCATGGCGGCATCGTCGCCGCGCTGGCGGAATGCGGTGCGCGGCGCGGGGTGGCGCATGACTGGGCCGGGTTTGCCAACGAGTACCGCCGTCGCGCCTTGCGGCGCATGGTCGGCGCGGTCGATCCCGGGTTCAATATCGACGACGTGCACCGCGACCTGCTCGACGAATTGCTCGCCGAGCGCGAGATCGACGGCTTCGCCGCCGAGGACCGGCGCGACATCGCGGCGCGGTGGCACGCGCTCGACGCCTGGCCCGATTTCGTGCCGGCGCTCGACCGCCTGCGCCGCCGCCATGTCTGCGTCTCGTTCACCATCCTCAGCCTGGCGCTGGTCATCGCCGTGTCGCGGCGCAACCGCATCGCCTGGGATGCGGTGATCGCCTGCGAGATGCTGCGCGTCTATAAGACCCGGCCGGAGGCCTACCGGCGCGCCGCCGCGCTGCTGCAGGTCGCGCCGCGCGACATCGTCATGGTCGCCTGTCATAATTTCGACCTCGACGCGGCGCGCGGCGAGGGTTACCGCACCGCTTTCGTCCGGCGTCCGGCGGAGTGGGGGCCGGCCGGCCCGCCCGACCCGGTGCCCAATCCCGCCTGCGACCTGGTCGTCGACGGCTTCGCCGAACTCGCCGACCGCCTCGGCGCCTGATACAGGAGGTTTCGCCATGCCCGGTCCGCTACAGGGCGTCAAGGTCGTCGCCTGCTCCACCGCCCAGGCCGGCACCGTGCCGTACATGCTGATGGCCGATCTCGGCGCCGAGGTGATCAAGATCGAGGTTCCCGGCAGCGGCGACAACTCGCGCGGCTCGACCGTGCTGCCCGGCCTGCCCAGCACCTATTTCGAGACCAACAACCGCGGCGTCAAAAGCGTCACCCTCAACCTGAAGGAGGAAGAAGGCCGCGAGATCCTGAAGAAGCTGGTCGCCCGCGCCGATATTTTCGGCCAGAACTTCCGCCCCGGCGCGGCGGAGAAGAACGGCTTCGGCTACGAGGAGCTGCGCCGGGTCAACCCGCGCCTGGTCTATGTCTCGATCTCGGGCTACGGGCCGAAAGGGCCGAATGCGCACCTCCCCGGCACCGACTCGATGGCGCAGGCGCTGGGCGGCATCGCCCAGGCCTATTCGACGCCCGGCCAGAAGCTGAAGACCGGCATCGTCTCGGTCGCCGACGAGACCTGTGCGATCCTCGCCTTCGGCGGGGCGCTGGCGGCATTGACCTATGCCCGCGCCACCGGCATCGGCCAGAAGGTCGAGTGCTCGCTGCTCGGCGGCCAGATCCGGCTGATGGGCTGGACCCTGACGACGGCGATGTGGCGCAACCAGGACCCGGTCACCGGCCAGGCCCGCATCACCGGCACGCCGGAGCGGCCCGGGATCAGCGCCAGCTTCGACGACGCCGACGGCAAGCCGCTGGTGTTCCAGCTCAACGGCGCGCGGGCGTGGAAGACGGCGATGACCGCGCTCGGCTTCTACGAGGCGCTGGAGGCCGCCGGGTTCGGCGATCTCGGCATCGCCGTCGCTTCGGACGAGCGGCGCGCGGCGCTGCTGAAAACGCTCGACGCGCTGTTCGCCACCGGCAAGCGCGACGAGTGGGTCGCGCGGCTGCGCGCCGCCGACATCGTCGCGGCGCCGATCAACACCCTGCTCGAGGCGGCGAGCGACCCCGACGTGCTCGCCAACGGCTATGTGCGCGAGATCGACTACCCGAAATACGGCAAGCGGCTGCGCATTCACGGCTCGCCGTGGCATTTCTCCGAGACCCCGGCCGAGCCGGGGATCGCCCCCGAGCTCGGCGCCGACAACGACAGCGTTCTCGGCGAGCTCGGCTACTCCACCGCCGCGATCGCCGAGCTGCGCCGCCGCAACGTCATCTGAACCGGCGCGAATGCCGCCGTTCCGGTGCGATTTCGGGGAAATCGCGCCGGATCGGAGACAAAAAGGCTGGCCGGCGAACTCTTTTGGGGTACATCTGGGGGGCAACCCCCGATTTAAATTAAAATGCGAGCTTTCCCCCGATGACCGAGCAGCGGCGTATCCTGATCGTCGACGACGACCCCGAACTTTCCTCCGTCATCGCCGAATGCCTCGGCGACAAAGGCCACGACTGCCGGGTGATCGACGGGCTCGAAGCCCCCGACCCCGAGGTGTGGAAATGGGCCGAACTGGCCATCCTCGACCTGCGGCTGGCGGGGCGCTACGACAGCACCGCGCTGTTGCGCCTGCTGGAGGCGGTCGCCCCGGCCCCGGAGCTGATCCTCAGCAGCGGCTGCGACAGCGACACGCTGGAAAGTGCGACGCGCGCCGCGGAACGCCTCGGCTTTACCGTGCGCGCGGCGTTGCGCAAGCCGTTTCCCGTCGCGCGGCTCCACGCCGCGGTGGCGACGTCCCACTAATCCGCCGGGAGTTTTGCACTTGTTAACACTTGTGCCGCGTGATGAGCCGATGGACGTGCCGCGCGTCATTCTGGTCGAGGACGACCCGGCTTGCGCCGAGGGCCTGCGCGAGACGCTGACCGATTCCGGCTACGGCGTGCTGTGGGCGGCAAACCCGGCGGAGGCGCTGGAAAAGCTCGCCGGCGACGACCGCGTGGGCGTCGCCGTGCTCGATTTCAAGCTGCCCGAACTCGACGGGGTGCGGCTGTTCGCCCGGCTGCGCGAGGCCGCCGGCCCGCGCGGCGCCTCGCTGCAGGCGGTGCTGTGCTCGGGCGCGGCGGGTCCGGCCGACCTCAACGGCGCGATGCGCTCGGGCATCGCCGCCTTTGTCGCCAAGCCGATCGACCGCTTCGACCTGTTGAGCGCGGTGGAAACCGCGGCCGGGCGCTACCGCGAGCTGGAGCACCACCGCCAGCTCAGGGCGAGCCTGACCAACCGCTACCGGCAGATCGAAAGCGCGCTGGCCGAGGTGACGCGCGAGGTGGCGACGCTGACCGCGCCGCCGCCCGCGCCGCCGCCGAGCCCGGGCACGCCGCCGGCGACCCCCGGGCTCGACCGGGCCTGGCACGCGCTGCACTGCCGCCGGCTGCTCGACGAGGCGCGGCTGATGGACCGGCTGTTTGCCGAGAACGCGATCGACGCCGTCGAGTGGCGCGTGCTGCTGGCGCTGCGCGAGGCCGATCTCGGGCCCGGCGCGGCGCCGACCACCAACATCGCGGCCGATTGCGGCACCAGCCCGACCGCCGGGCTGCGCCGGATCACCGGGCTGGAGGCGCGGGGCCTGATCGAGCGCTGCGACGACCCCGCCGACGGCCGGCGCGCGCTGCTGCGGCTGACCGAGGCGGGGCGCCGGCTGTGCCGCGAGCTGGTCGAGACGATCGCCGCGCGCAAGGGTTCGTCATGACCGGCGTGCTGGTGGTCGATGACGAGCCGGCTTCGGCCGAGGAGACCGCCGAGGCGCTCGTCGATGCGGGCCTCTCGGCGTGCTGGACCAGCGACCCGAACGAGGCGCTGGCGCGGGTCGGCGATCGCGGCATCGGCATCGTCGTCACCGATTTGCGCATGCCGCGGGTCGACGGCGGCGACCTGATCCGGCGGATGCTGTGGCTGCGCCCCGAGCTGCGCTTCATCGTCGTCACCGGCCACGCCGCTGACGACGTACCCGTGGAGGCCGACGTAGTGCTCGACCGCTTCGCCAAGCCGTACGACATCGCCGAGCTGGTCGCCTCCGTCGTCCGCGCGGTTTCCGCCCCGGCCGCGCGATGACCTTTCGCGGGCGCACGATCCTCGGCCTGATCGCCGTACAGGCGCTGACCGTCGCGGCGCTGACCGTCGCGGCGCTGGCGCTGATCGACCAGGCCGGGCGGAGCGAACTGGCCCAGCGCGCCGAGAGCGGCGTGCGGCTTGCCGCCGCGGTGCTGCGCGAGCCGATCGTCGCCGGCGACTGGCAGGCGGCCGAGCATCTTGCCGCCGAGCTGGTCGAGGGCGGCGATTTCGCCGAGGTGAAAATCTTCGACGCCGGCGGGCAGACCGTCGTCGAGGCGCACGGCAGCGAGCCGAGCAATGACGGCTGGATCGGACGCCGCCAGGCGATCATCAACGACGATTTGTGGATTGCCGAGGTGGCGATCGCCATCGACGACGACTGGCAGGACCAGCTGCTGGCCGGCGCCAAGACCTCGCTCGGCGTGATCTCCCTGCTCGCCGTCGCCCTTGCCGGCATCATCGCCTGGGCGCTCGGCAGCTACCTGACCCGCCAGCTCTGGGCGATCCGCGACGCGGCAAACTCGATCGCCGCCGGCCGCTTCGACGTCGAGGTCGAGGCCGCCGGGGCGGCGGAATTCCGCGCCGTGGCCGAGGCGATCAACCTGATGTCGGGGCGCATCGGCGCGCTCTACACCGACCTTTCCGACACCCTCGCCGACCGCACCCACGCGCTGGTCTCGACCTTTGCCCACATTCCCGAGGGGGTCACCATCTTCGATGCCGATGGGCGGCTGCTCGCGGCAAACGCCGCCTTCGCCAAGCTGCACGGCTTTCCGCCCGAGGAGATCCGCCCGGGGGTGACCCTCGACACGCTGATCGAGGCGCACCGGGCGCGCGGCACCATCGACGAGGCGTTTCTCGAACAATGGCGCGCGCCGCAATGGGACGGGCCGCGGCTCAATCTCGAACTGCCGCTGCGCGACGGGCGCATCATCGCGGTGCAGCGCACCCGGCTGCCCGACGGCGGGTTCATCACGATCCACGAAGACGTGACCCGCCAGCGCGAGGACCAGCGGCGGCTGCAGCATGCGGCAAAGCTTGCCACCCTCGGCGAGCTGGCGACCGCGACGGCGCACGAGCTGAACCAGCCGCTCAACGTGATCCGCCTGTCGGCCGACAATGCCCGCGCCCGCATGGCAAACGGCACGGCGACTCCCGACTATCTGGCCGAGAAGCTCGAACGCATCGCGGCGCAGACCCGGCGCGCCGCGGCGATCATCGACCACATGCGCATATTCGGCCGCAAGCCGGCCGAGGCGGCGGCGCCGTTCGACCTGGCGGCACCGCTGCGCGCGGCGACCGAGTTCTTTGCCGAAACTGCGCGGCTGCGCGGCTACCGGCTGGAGGTGACGCTGGCGCCCGACCTCACCGTCCACGGCCACCCGATGCTGATCGAGCAGGTGGCCGCCAACATCCTGTCCAACGCGATGGCCGCGCTGGCCCGCAGCTCCGGCGTCGAGACGCCGACGATCCGGCTGCACGCCTTCCGCCACGGCACGCGCGCCCAGGTCGAGATCGCCGACAATGCCGGCGGCATTCCGCCCGAGGTGCTGCCGCGGATTTTCGACCCGTTCTTCACCACCAAGCCGCCCGGCGAAGGCACCGGGCTCGGCCTGTCGATCAGCTACGGCATCGTCGCCGAGATGGGCGGCTGGCTGGAGGCGCGCAACCAGGACGGCGGCGCCGTGTTCTCGTTCGACCTGCCGCTCTGCGCCGAGGCGCCGCCGCCGCGACCGGAGGCGGCGGCGCGCCCGCTGGTCTCCTCGCTCGGCGGCTAGACCGGGCGGCTCGGCGCGCCGATCACGTTTTCTTGTGCGCCGCCGGTTGGCGCCGAGTGCGCCGGGGGGCGGCGCGACACGCCGGCGGCGGCAGGTTCGGCAAACGGCTGATCCAAAGCCTCGTCAGTCGTCGCGCCCGCCGCCGCCCGGAGATTCCGGCCAGCGCCAGTGTTCGCGGCGACGCCGCGCCGTCGGCGACCGATTCCGCTTAAGGGGCGGCCGCCGGTATGATAGGATTTATCGATAATTCGAGCTGCGAATATTCGGGGCGCCTGTGAGGGCCCTTGCACCAGTCTGTCGGCCGCTTTGTCGTCCCCGAAGGCGGTGTAGGAGGACCAGGCTCGTTGTCGGTTGCGCGTCGGGTCGGACCTGCGGTTCACCGAGCCGAACGCGGATTTCTTCGCACCCCCGGCGGTCACGGCGGAGCCGGTACTCGCGTCGGAGGACCCGTCTTTAACAACCGTGGAACTCTGCCGCGAGCAGAGGAGTGACGCGCGGCATCCGGCACGGCGCCGGGCCGACGGGCCTGTCTGCCGCGGCCCCGGCCGGAGGCGCCGCGGTCGCCTTGGCTTGAGCGAGGACGTCGGCATTTGGTCGGGGTCGGGACGCAAATTCGACTGGTCATCGCCAGCCCGGTGCGTCTGGTGCGCGAAAGCTTGGCGGCGAATTTTCGCGGCCGCGACGACGTGACGGTGGCGGCGGTCACCGATCTGAGCCCGCAGGGCATCGCCCAGATCGCCGCGGCGGCGGCCGATATCGTGCTGGTCGATGTCGGCCAGACCGACACCGTCGTCGCGGTGGCGCGGCTGGTCAAGGCCGCCAGCCCCGGCGCCAAGCTGGTGGCGTTTGCCCTGGACGAGACCGTGGACCAGGTGTTCGCCTGCGCCGCTGCCAGCTTTTCCGGCTACGTCCCGCGCGAAAGCAGCGGCGAGGAGGTGCACCGCGCCGTCGTCGACGCGATGGAAGGCCGCATGCATTGCGCGCCACAGATCGCCGCGGCGATGTTCAGCCGCCTCGCCGGGGTGCTGCGCGAACTCGGCCCGCACGGCTCGCTGCCGGCGATGACCTCGCGCGAAAACGAGATCCTCGCGCTCGCCGCGCAAGGCCGCTCCAACAAGGAGATCGCGCGCCAGCTCGCGATCAGTTCGGCCACGGTCAAGAACCACATGCACAACATCCTGCAGAAGCTGCATGTCCGGCGGCGGGCCCAGGCCACGGCGCTGATGAACTCGTCGCGCAACAGCCAGTCCTGAGCCTAGATCCCCGACTGGTCGGTATGGCCCAGGGGCCGCCGCGGCAGGCATGAGCATGCGGTCCGGGCAAATCCGCCCCCGATCGAGCGGCGGGATACGGGCCATCAACTATCCCTACCGATCCATGGTTAACCGCGGGGAAACAGTCACACTCTCCCGGTTCACGCCTGGATGGGAGGATGTGATGGCCGGTAAGCTTCTCTGCGTAGCGACGGGGGCGGCGCTGGCAGCCTCGGTCGGAGTTGCCAACGCTGCAGAACCCGTCCGCCTGACCGATGCCCAGCTCGACAGGGTCGTTGCCGGCGACGCCTCGGCATTCGCCACGGTGACGAACGCCGCGACCCTGGGCAGCGGAGTCATCGGCCTTTTCGACATCACCGCAACCTCGTCCGCCGCCATCAGCGCAAGCTTCATCGCGGTCGGACCCGCGCCGCACTTTTCCTTCGTGTCGGTCAGCGTCTCTCCCGATTCGCCTGCCAATTGAGGCGCCGGACCCGTTCGACGAGCGATGCGAGCTGACCCTATCACGTAGAGGAGGGAAGTTATGGGTAGCAAGCTGCTTGGTGTGATGACCGCGGCGGCGCTGTCTGCTTCGGTCGGCGTGGCGAGCGCAAAAGAGCCGGTCCGCTTGACGGACGGCCAGCTCGACAGGGTCGTTGCCGGCAACTTCGCCTCGGTGAGCGCCTTTGCCGACGATGCCAACGCGATGTTGACCTTCAGCCTGTTCGCCAGCCCGACGTCTGCATTCGCGGCCATCGGCGGAACCTTCACGCCGCAGGCCGGGGCCGAGTCGGCCCTGCTCAGCCTGTCGGCTTCGGCATCGGCTCCTTAACGCCTGGACACTCGCCAAACGGACGCCTCATGGCCGGGAATGAGGCGTCCTTTTTGTGCCCGGCTTCGGCGCTGTGGTGCGGGTGAAGGGACTTGAACCCCCACTCCCTTACGGGAAGCAGATTTTGAGTCTGCCGCGTCTGCCATTCCGCCACACCCGCATGCGGGGCGGACTATAGCGGCGGCGCGACCGCGATCAACTG
>Ga0070739_10001727_pt1 | contig 31567 bp, 21 predicted proteins | sample Coa_R1_7_FD_66445 | JGI IMG/M metagenome (GOLD analysis project Ga0070739, IMG submission 66445) | Surface soil microbial communities from Centralia Pennsylvania, which are recovering from an underground coalmine fire - Coalmine... | ecosystem: Environmental > Terrestrial > Soil > Unclassified ...
GGCGGAACGTGGGCTGATCAGTGCCTTCTTCCATCGGTGGCTGTAAAGGGCAGGTTGGCGACGGGTACGCCGCCCGCGGACAGGCCGAGCAACGTCAGGCTGACGCTGCTCGGCCCGGCCGGCGTCGTGCCGTCGCGGAGCACCGCGAGAGCCAGGGTGTTGCGACCGCGACCGCGCAGGATGCCGTTGGGCAGCACGAAGGTGTGCTGCGGGCCGACGTCGTTGATGTACTGGCCGAGATTCCAGCCGTTGAGGAAGATCTGCACCCGGTAGGCGCGCGCCGGATCGTCGGTCAGCGTCACTCCTATGGAGGCGTCGACTCCGTGCGGCACAGCCAGGTTGAAGGTCGTGCGCAGCCAGCTGACGCCCTGGCTGCCGTCCGCCTGGGGCAGGCTGACTCGCTGCCAGGCGCCGTCGGCGAAGGTCGGCAGGTGCCAGCCGGAGCGCTCACCGTAGAGTCCGCCGTTGTTCAGCGGGCCGCGCAGCGGATCGGCCGCGGCGGTGTCAGCTCCCTGAATCCGCCAGGTCACGGCCGGGGTCGCGCCCGTGAAAGCAGCTGCGGTCAGTCCGCGCGCCGCCTTGTGCGCGTCGTTCGACCCGCCGTCCTCGCTGTGCGCCATCGGCCGCACGAGCACCGCGAGCACGTGCGCGCCCGAGTCGCTCAGCGCGGCGGGAACGGCGAAAGTGGCGGTGGCGGTCCATGTGCTCTGCGAGTCCTGCGCCTTGGTCGGCACCGGTTGCCGGTGCGTGCCCAGCGGTACACCGTCCAGCCAGGCCATCAACATGCCCTGGGTTCCGGACGAGTAGGAGAGGCTGACGCTCTGCACTCCGGCGGCTGCGGTGTAAGAGCCCCGATACCAGACGTCGCCGTAGTGGAAGCCGTAGTCGTCGGCGAACAGCACGGGCTGTCCGGACGGCACCGGCGTGGTGCTGAACGAGGCGGTCTTGTTCGCCAGCGCCCAGGTCGAATCGTCGAATTCGGGAGCCGATTCGGGGTTCTCCGGCGCGTAGCGCCAGTGCGTGAGGGCGGGCAGAGTCACCTGCTCCGGGCCGGGCAGCTGCGTGGCGGCCGACAGGCTGCCGGAGGCCGTGTGTCGGACGGCCACTGGTGTCCGGTTCCAGATCAGCCGACTGATACCGCGTGGCGCCCACACTTCGAGGTCGCTGGCCGCCGTGGTGCCTCCGGTCAGTGCGGCGACGGGTCCCTCCACCTCCGCGTCGCGCAGTATGGCCGGTCCGCGCACGAGAACCGCTCCGGACGAGGTGTCATGCTTCCAGAACGTCGCGGACGCCGCGTCGTCGGCGAGCAGGAGGAGCAGCGGCGCGGAGCCGTCCGACGGCGTGATGAGGACTCTGATCAGGTCCGAGAGCTGGGCGTTGATTTGCAGTGCGCCCGCGGCGCTGTCGTAGGCGGAGGTGGCGGACCCGGCGAGTACGGACACGGTGGGTGCGGCCGGGTAGGCGAGCGAGAGCTCGACCGGATCGGCATTTCGTCCGGCGAGCAGGGCGAGGTCCTGGCCGCCGATCGTGGCCGTATACATCGGCTGGACCGTTGTGTATCGCAGGATTCGTCGTCCGACCGAGATACCGGTGGCGATTACCTTCATATCCTTGCCGGTAAGGCGGATGCCGCCGCCGGCGACCGGAACGGTGACCTGGCTGCCGCCGACCGAGACCGGCACGGTGCCCGACACCTCGGCGGAGGTGTCGTTGCGCAGGAAGTAGAAGTGCGCGCCGGTGCTCGGATTCGCCAGGTGGTAGGTCTTGATCGCGCTGTTCGAGGCGGTCACCGGCGTCGCCTTGTCCAGCTCGGCCAGGTCGGGCACCGATTCGAGCATCAGCCCGATCTGCTTCATCGGCACCAACTTCGAGGTCTGATTGCGCGCCTCGTCGATCGCCGCGCCGTAGTCGTACGAGGTGTAGACGACCGGCGCCGGCAGCCAACCCCACGAGGTGCCGCCGAACGTCATGTACACGTTCTGCAGCTTGATGCCGTTGGCCAGGTTCGTCAGATAGAACCGCCGCTCGTACACCGCATCGCGCGACGCGCGGGCGCCCGCGTAGCCTTGACCGGCGAACTCGGCGCCACCCCACGGATCGAACCAGCCGCCGCCGAATTCCGCCTCGAATCCGGGAGTGTCCGGGCTCGCCGTCGAGCCTCCCTTCGCGCCGCCTGGCCCGAAGTAGCCCCAGTCCGGCGGGGTGCTGCTCGGCGAGGGGTAGCCGTCGAAGGCGTAGAGGTAGCGTCCTGATTCACCGTTGGTAGTGAAGCTGCCGGGCACCCATTCGCCGTTGCGGCCCTTGTCGTTGTGGAACAACGGGACCGTGATCCCGTCAGCGCGCACCTTCGCGTACAGATGCGCCATGTATGCCGCACCGACACCGTCGCCGAGATGGGAGGAGTATTCGTTCTCCAGCTGATAGAGCAGTACGGTGCCGCCACCGTCCGTGTACTGATGCTTCGAGACGATCGCGTTGACGGCGGTGAGCCACTCGTCGGCGTGCCCGAGGTACGTGGGGTCATTCGTGCGCGCGGTTCCCGGCGTCGCGGTCAGCCACCCGGGGAAGCCGCCGGCATCCACCTCGGCATTGATGTAGGGACCGGGGCGCACGGTGACGAAGATCCCGACCGCCGCGGCCAGGGCGAGGAACCGGTCCAGATCGCGCACACCGGTGAAGTCGTAAGAGCCCGGCGCAGGGCTGTGATAACTCCAGTTCACGTAGATGCTGACCGCGTTGTAGCCGTTGGCGCGCATCTTCTGCAGCACATCAGGCCACAGCGACGGGCTCGGCAGCCGGAAGGGGTGGAACTCGCCGGACCACAGGACGAGTCGGCGGCCGTCGACCATCAGCGAGTACTTGTCGAAGGTAACGCTGTGCGGCACGCGATGGCGCGGCAGTTCAGGCGCGGCGGCTGTGGCCGCCCGGGCTGCCGTGGCGGCTTGGGCGGCCTGGGCCCGAGCGGGCAGCACGAGGGCGGTGGCCGCGCCCGCGGTGAGGGCGGTGAAGGTGCGCCGATTCAGGGTCATGCCGCGCTCCGAGGTCCGCGAACAGAGTCGCGGTTCATAGAAGCGGCATTTTGAACTGCGGTCAATAATGTCGGGTTCTTTGGTGATGCACGATCGGATGAGCTCGGCGAGGTTCAGGAGTCAACATAACTCGACGACTCGAAGCACGGCTGCCCGGCCGGGCTCGGTCTGACACGCGTCGCCGCCGAGCGCCAGTCGATGCGCTCGGCGGCGAGCCTGTCGAGTTGTGTGCCTGTGCTTACTCAGTGCTCAATCAATGGCCGAAGACGTGCGGCCGGTGGTGGCGCCGCGGCGTGGTGGTCGCGGCCGTGTCTCCGGCGGCGACATCGGTGTTCGTCGCGTCCGCCTCGGTGCCGTATGCGGCGTCCCGCTCCTCCAGCCGGGCCGCCATCGCGTCGCGGTCCGCCATCGCCGCGCGGGCCTCCCGGCGCTCGGCGCGCCGCGCGACCCTGCGCCGACGGGCCATGGCCGCGCCGCCGAACATCAGGAACAGGCTGAAGCAGAAGATCAGCGCCAGCGCCAGGCCGGCGATGAAGATCTCCAGGCTGTTGAACGTGCCGAGGGTGTTGCCGAACATCGTCACGGTGTAGTCCGGGCCGCCGCCCGTGTTGTAAGCGATCAGCAGCCCCGTGAAGGCGCCGGTCGCGCATAGCAGCAGGAGTCCAAGTAGCAGCATTGCCCTCACCTCGCATGAAACTGACTGATTGCGCATAACCGGACCACAGCGGTCGAAACAGGCCACGATGAGATTTCCGCGCCAATACGGCTCTGATCAGCGGCGATACCGTTGGCGACGGCTCCGGAACGAGCCGGAGGCCCACTCGCCACACGCGCATGACCTGCGGTTTCGTGCTTGAGCCTGGCGATCGCCGCTAGGCTCGGGATCATGACGACGCTCGTCCCCACTCCGCTCGGCGATGCCCGGCTGACCTGCGCTTCCGCGGTCGGCCGCCGGCGAGCCACGCTCGTTCTCGGCCACGGCGCCGGCGGCGGGATCGAGGCGGCGGACCTCCAGGCCCTGGCCGCCGGACTCCCGGCGCACGGCGTCGAGGTGGTGCTGGTCGAACAGCCCTGGCGGGTCGCCGGCAAGCGGATCGCGCCCGCGCCGAAGACCCTCGACGTCGGCTGGCGCGCGGCCCTTGATCATCTCCGTGGAGCCAGGAGCGGCGGAAGCGATGGGAGCGGCGGCGTTGGCGGTGCCCACGGCGACACGCCCCTGATCGTCGGCGGGCGCAGCGCCGGGGCCCGGGTCGCCTGCCGGACCGGGGTGTCGACCGGGGCCGCCGCGGTCCTCGCGCTCGCCTTTCCGCTGCACCCGCCCGGCAAGCCGGAGAAGTCGCGCGCCGACGAACTTATCGGCACCGGTCTTCCGACGCTGATCATCCAGGGCGCGGCCGACCCGTTCGGCAGCGCCGCCGAGTTCCCGCCGCTGCCTGACACGCACCGCCTCGTCGGCCTGCCCGCAGGCAACCACGAGTTCGCCGTGCGCAAGGATCAATCGCCGGTTCTCGACGCCCTCGTCGAGGCCGTGACGGAATGGATCAGCACTCTGCTCTGAGCCTCTCAGGGCTGGAACAGAACCTTGACGGCGCCGTCCTGCTTCTTCTGGAACATCTCGTACGCGGCCGGCGCCTCGGTGAGCGGCACGTGGTGCGTCGCGAAGGAGTCCACGCCGAGCGGGTCGTCCTCGGTCAGCAGCGGCAGGATCTGCTCGACCCAGCGCCACACGTTCGCCTGGCCCATGCGCAGCTGGATCTGCTTGTCGAACATGGTCAGCAGCGGCAGCGGGTCGGTCATGCCGCCGTACACCCCGGACAGCGAGACCGTGCCGCCGCGCCGCACCACGTCGATCGCCAGCAGCAGCGCGTCCAGCCGGTCGACGCCGACGTGCTGCATCATCGCCGCCGCGATCCGATCCGGCAACAGCGCGGTGGCCTGCTGGGCGAGCTTGGCGATCGGCGCGCCATGCGCCTCCATGCCGACCGCGTCGATGACCGCGTCGGGACCGCGGCCCTCGGTCAGCTCGCGGATGACGTCGGGCAGGTCCTTGCCATGCTCGGCGAGATCCAGCACGTGCGTGCCGCGGGCGCCGGCCCGTTGCAGCCGCTCAGGCACCAGGTCGACCCCGATGACCTGGCCGGCGCCGCGGTGCGCGGCGATGCGCGCGCACATGTCGCCGATCGGGCCGAGACCGAGCACCACCACGCTGCCGCCCTGCGGAACCGCCGCGTACTCGACGGCCTGCCACGCGGTCGGCAGCACGTCGGAGAGGAAGACGAATCGGTCGTCCGGCGGCCCTTCCGGCACCTTGATCGGCAGCGTGTTGCCGAACGGCACGCGCAGCAGTTCCGCCTGTCCGCCGGGAATCTGCCCGTAGAGCCTGGTGTAGCCGAATAGCGAGCCGCCGGTGCCGTACTGGCGCATCTGCGTGGTCTCGCACTGCGACTGGAGGCCCTGCGCGCACATGAAACAGGTGCCGCAGGAGACGTTGAACGGGATGACGACCCGGTCGCCGGGCTTGACGCCGGTGACCTCCGCGCCGACCTCGCGCACGATGCCCATCGGCTCGTGCCCGAGGATGTCCCCTGCGGAGAGGAACGGGCCGAGCACCTCGTAGAGGTGCAGGTCGGAGCCACACAGTCCGCTCGAGGTGATCTGCACGATCACATCGGTCGGCTCCTGGATCACCGGGTCGGGGACGGACTCGACGCGCACATCGCGACGGCCGTGCCAGGTCAACGCCTTCATCGCTGCTCCTCGCCGCTGCGGGCCGGGGCGGGGTTTTGGGGGTGCACTGTCGGCCCGTGCCTGTCGGCGCGTGCCCCCGCGTCGTCTTCCGAAACGGAAGCGCGAGGAAGACGGACGCCTCCCGCGGCCGGTAAGTGCGGTACCGGCCGCGGGAGGCTGTGTTGGTGCCGGGACGACGGCCAATTAAGGCGAGGGTTCGCCGCCCCGGCCGGCTCAGGTGGGCCTCACCCGGCTGGCGCCGGGTCTTTCGCCACGGCCTGCGTCACCGTGTCCACGAGCCGCTGTGTCCACGAGTCACTGCGTCCACGAGTCACTGGGTCCACTGCTGGTTGCTGCCGCCGTTGCAGGTCCACAGTTCGACCAGTGCGCCGTCAGCGGTAGACGCGCCGGTCACATCGAGGCAGAGCCCTGACTGCACGCCGGTGATGGTGCCGTTCGAGTTGAACGTCCACTGCTGGTTCGCCTGGCCGTTGCAGGGCCAGATGATCACCTTCGTGCCCGCGGTGGTGCCCTGGCCGTTCGCGTCGAGGCAGTCCGTGGTGCCGTTGTTCGTCACGGTCACGGTGCCCGACGAGGTGCGGGTCCAGTTCTGCGGGGCCAGGCCGTTGCAGGTGTAGATCTGCTGCTGGGTGCCGGCGGTCGTGGTGCCGTTCGGGTCGTCGAGGCACTTGCCCGCGCCGACCGCGTGGATCGGACCGGTGACGGTCCCGCCGCTGCCGCCGCCGACGCCGTATCCGGCCGCGACGATGTTCGCCTGCACCGAGTTCTCGGTGGCGTCGGAGGGGTAGCCGCTGGTCATGACGCCCTCGTAGAAGGTGCCCGCCGAGCCCTTGCTGTTGTCGCCGCCGATGCCCAGGATGATCGCGCCTTCCTTGTGCATCGGGTTGTAGCCGGAGACGTTCGGCCGCGCGCCGCTGTAGAACGTGGACAGGCCGCCCGACTGCGCGTTGCCGCCGCGGATCGACCACAGGTTCGCGGTGCCCTTGATGATCGCGGTGGTGTAGCGGTAGTTGATCGTCGGGTCGTTGGCGTTGTAGCCCGCGTTCACCCCGGAGTAGAGGCCGTTCTCCATGTCGGCCATGATCCAGGGGCCGTTGCCGGTGCCGTAACCCCAGACCTTGATATTGCCGAAGTAGATGGCCTCCATGTGGCCGTTGCCGGTGTCGTTGTTGCTCGTCTCGGCGTTGCCGTAGTCGAAGCAGCAGCCACCGTTGTAGTGCGTGCCGTCGAAGATCGCGTATTCACCCTCGGGCTGGTCGCCAGTGGCGATCCCGCTGGTGCTGTCGTCGCGGTAACCGGTACCCGTGGCCACGTAGACGCCGTACACCTTGCTGCCGTTGAGCGTCGTGGGTGCGGCAGTGGCGTTGGCGAGGTTGTCCGGACCGCCGGCCGCGCCGCCCGCGGGGGCCTGCGTCAGGTTATTGCCATGCCCGGACTGGTCGTAGATGACCGTGATCAGACAGGTGGTGCCGGAGCAGAACGAGTCCTGCGCGGCGGCGTTGGCCACGCCGCCGGCCGAAACGGGGCCGATGTTCAGCGTGGCGTTGTCCGAGGAGCGGCGCACCTGGTACAGCGAGCCGCTGTAGGACCCGTACAACGCCCTGGTCGTGCTGTGCGCGGCCACGCAGGGCGTGCCACCTGCGGCGTAGATGTCGCACGGCCCCTGCGACGCGGCCTGGGCCGAGTTCGTCGTCAGCGCGGCGCCGATCATGCCGCCGGCTATGACCGCCACTGCGGCTCCCCACCGGACGAGCCTCGCGGGCCGCGCTGCCCGCACTGCGCGATTGGTCATGATGCGCTGCCGTTCATGTCGTCTCCCAGCTCTTCGTCGAGCGTGACTCACACATTGTTAGCGCTAACATTTCGGGTCGGTCTGACGCCGCCGCGTTGAAGGTTGACCCGAGGCGTTTCGGTATGCAGACGTTGCCTCACGCCGCGGGTCGTGTCAAGGGTCCGCGAAGCTTCGAACGGCTTGCCGCAGTGGCCTTTTCGGAAACATTCCCGTCGCAGCCGCCTGGTACGGGCAATCCGTGTTGCCGCGCTGGACCGCAGTGACGCTGCTCAGTCCGGGGTTGAGCGCGATACGTGTTCGTCTGATTACACAGCGTGTCAGCTCATTCATTCCGTTGTCATTGCGGTCCTGAAACGACCTCCGCACGCTGCCCCTGTCGTCGTGCTCGAAGACCGCGTCGCGCATCGCGGTTCCCGCCGAAGGTGCCCACGCACCGGATCACATGTTCCGATCACCTCAGACCGGTAAGAGGCGACCAGTCCTGTTAGCGCTAACACAACAGGCTTTGACGGCTGCCCCTCGGCGAGCACCGAGGCCTCGCTGGAAGATCGCTGCCAGAATGGAGCCATGGATGCCGACGCGCTCAAAGCCGCCTGCCTGGCGCTGACCGGGGCGGTCGAGACCTTCCCGTTCAACCTGGAGACCTCCGTGTTCAAGGTGGGCGGCAAGATCTTCGCGCTCAGCGCCCTCGACGCGCACCCGCTCTCGGTGAGCCTCAAGTGCGAACCTGAGCTCGCCGAGCGGCTGCGCGCACAGCACCCGGCGATCACCGGCGGCTGGCATCTGAACAAGCGGCACTGGAACACCGTGCTGCTGGACGGCTCGGTACCGGACTCGATGGTCCGCGACATGATCGAGGACTCATACGACCTGGTCGTCGCGTCGCTGACCCGCGAGCAGCGCCGCGCGCTTGGCCGACCGTAGTCTCCCGCTCCGCGCGCTTGGCGGACCGTAATCTCCCCGCTCCGCGCGTCCTGCCGCGCCCACTGCCCCGCCCACCTGTGGCGGTTTACGGTAGCGCCATGACCACGCCCGCACCCGCCACGGCCGCCGACCGGCTGCTCGCGGTGCTGGCCGCCTTCGACCGGTCGGCTCCGGCGCTCACCCTCACCGAGATCAGCCGCCGGGCCGGACTCACCCTGCCCACCGCGCACCGGCTGGTCGCCCTGCTCACGGCCTGGGGTGCGCTGGAGCGCGACGCCTCGGGGGCCTACCACATCGGCCTGCGGCTCTGGGAGGTCGGCGCGCTGGCCCCGCGCGGCCTGGCGCTGCGCGAGGCGGCGATGCCGTTCCTGGAGGACCTGTACGAGGCCACGCACGAGAACGTGCAGCTCGCGGTGCGCGACGGGATGGAAGTCGTGTATATCGAACGAATTTCCGGCCGCTCGGCGGTGGGCGTGCTCGCGCGGGTCGGTGCGCACTGGCCGCTGCACGCCACGGGCGTCGGCCTGGTGCTGCTCGCGCACAGCGATCCCGCCGTTCAGGAGGAGTATCTGGCGGCGGAGCGGCTGGCCTCGTTCACCCCGTTCACGGTCACCGACCCGGCGACGCTGCGCCGGATGCTGGCTGAGGTGCGCCGGGCCGGCTTCGCGGTCAGCGACCGTCAGATCACTGATGACGCGCTCTCGGTCGCGGCCCCGGTGCGCGGCTCGCGCGGTGAGGTGGTCGCCGCGGTGTCCGTCATCGTGCCCTGCGCCGGTGCTCGGCCGAATACGCTCGCGCCGGCCGTGCGCCTGGCCGGACTCGGTATTTCCCGCGTGCTTGGCTGGACTTCCGCCTGACGGAAGTCGCGTTGTGGCCGGGTGCCCGCCTTGCGACGCTGCGGTCATCCGGGCTCTTCGAGCTTCGTCATCCGCCGCTATCGGCCCTCGTACACCGGAGTACTCATGGCCACCGCCTTCGCACGCAACCAGTGGTACGTCACCGCCTACGCCAGCGAGGTCGGACGTGACCTGCTCGGCCGCACGATCCTGGGCGAGCCGATCGTCCTGTACCGCACCGAGGAAGACGGCAGCGTCGTCGCGCTCTCGGACCGCTGTGTGCACCGCCGCTTCCCGCTCTCCGCCAGCAGGCTCGACGGTGACCGGATCGTCTGCGGCTACCACGGCTTCACCTACGACACGTCCGGCACCTGCGTGTACGTCCCCGGTCAGCAGCGCATTCCGCGCACCGCCCGGGTGACTTCGTATCCGGTGGCGGAACTCGACTCGCTGGTGTGGGTGTGGATCGGCGATCCGGAGCGGGCCGACGAGAAGCTGATTCCACGCGCCCCGCACCTCGCGGACCCGGACATGGTGACCGTGCGCGGCATGGAACCGATCGACTGCGACTACGGGTTGCTCGTCGACAACCTGCTCGACCTCTCGCACGAGACGTATCTGCACGGCGGCTACATCGGCACCCCCGAGGTCGCCGAGACCCCGATCAGCACGGAGGTCGACGAGGCCGCGGGCGTGGTGCGCGTGTCGCGGCACATGATGGACGCGGCCTGCCCGCCCTTCTACGCCCGCTCCACCGGCATCGAGGGCCGCATCACCCGCCTGCAGGACATCGAATACTTCGCGCCGTGCCTGTACCTGCTGCACAGCCGGATCATGCCGGTCGGTCAGACCGAGCCGGTGTTCCGGACCGAGATCACCTACGCGATCACGCCCGGCGCTCCGGGCAAGGTCTACGACTTCTGGGCGGTCTCCCGGGATTTCGCCCGCGAGGACGACGAGGTGACCAAGTTCCTGCACGACTTCAACCACACGGTGGTGATGCAGGACGTTGACGCGCTCAATCTCTTGCAGCGGGCCCTCGACAGCGAACCGGCGGGGTACCAGGAGCTGAGCATCAACATCGACACCGGCGGACTGGCCGCGCGCCGCATCCTGGCCCGCCTCGCCTCCGCATGACCGGCCCGGCCCCGAGCGCCGAGCCCGCCGAATTGGTGACCGGGCTGATCAACCGGATCGACTGGGAACCGGGCTCCGATCTGCTGCGCGGCACCTGCCACTGCGGCGCGCGGCACACTTGTGACGACCCGGTCGAGATGTGGACCTGGCTGCTGTCCCACCCAGACGGACACCGACCCGAGGGATCAGATGGCTGAGAACGTGACCGTCGTCCCGGTCATCGTCGCCGAGCGCCGTGAGGAAGCCGAGGGCGTGGTCTCGCTCACGCTCCGGCACGCCGAGGGCGCGGACCTGCCGGCGTGGCAGCCGGGAGCGCACCTCGATCTGCTGCTCGCGGACGGCATGGAGCGCCAGTACTCGCTGTGCGGCGACCCGGCCGACCGTTCGGCCTGGCGGGTCGCCGTGCTGCGCGAGCCCGGGGGACGCGGCGGATCAGCGTACGTGCACGATTGGCTACCGGTCGGGTCGACCCTGCGCGTACGCGGCCCGCGCAACAACTTCCCGCTGCGCCCCGCGGCCCGCTATCTGTTCATCGCCGGCGGCATCGGCATCACCCCGATCCTGCCGATGCTGTATGCGGCTGAGGCAGCAGGATCGCAGTGGTCGTTGTTGTACGGCGGGCGTCGGCGGGCGTCGATGGCGTTCACCGAGGAGTTGACCGCACGCTTCAGCGACCGGGTATTGCTTCGCCCGCAGGACGAGACCGGCTTGCTGGACCTGGCGGGCTTTCTCGGCGCGCCGCAGCCGGATACCGCCGTCTACTGCTGCGGTCCCGGCCCGCTCCTCGACGCCGTGTCGGACTACTGCGACAAAGCCGGCTGGCCTGAGCCGGCGATGGAGCGTTTCCAGCCCAAGGAGCAGGAGGCCGGCGCCGAGAACCGGCCATTCGAGGTCGTACTCTCCCGCTCCGGGCGGACTCTCACCGTGCCTCAGGACGCCTCGGTGCTGGAGACGGTGCGCGCGGCGGGTATCGAGGTGCTGTACTCCTGTACCGAGGGCACGTGCGGCACGTGCGAGACCGACGTGCTTGAGGGCGTGCCCGATCATCGTGACTCGCTGCTCACCGCGGACGAGCGCGCAGCCGGGGAGACCATGATGATCTGTGTTTCCCGCTGCCGCGGCGAACGGCTCGTCCTCGATCTCTGAGTTAGCCGAACGACGCCGGCAGGCACGGCATCCACTGCCGCCACCCGGCCAACCAGCCGGCCGGACCGGGGTCAGTTCCGGTTCCGGCCGGCCGGTATTGGTCAGGCCGCCATGCTGCGGCGGGCTAGCTGGCGGGCAGCAGGTCAAGCTGTCGCTGTGCCCAGAGATAGGCGTCGGCAACGTCTGCGGCGTTGGACTTCGTCACGCTGACACTCACCTCGTAGTCGCCCTTCCATGCCAGCACCCTGATGGTCTCTTTCTGCAGCGGGTCGCTGACGGTGACCGCAGCGGCCAGGCAGAGCGAGTCGGGCAACTTCGAGTCGGTGCAGACGCGGTCGTGTTGGGCCGTGGCATTGAGGCCGTACTCGAGCTGAACGGCCGCCTGCGCCTGCGTCGGGCTGCCGAACTTCAGCAACGCCACGTCGGCGTTGGCCCCGTCCGGAGTGCTCCACGCCCGGTGCTCGCCGCTCACGTAACCGTCGGAGCTGAGCCATGTGCCGACGTCGGTGCCATTGTCCGGCTCGTATTGAGCGGCGTAGACCGCGGCCTCCAGATCATGGCCGACCTGGTACGAGGACGCGGTCGTGTCGGTGGCCCCGGCGGGGACGGGCAGCAGGCAGTCGCCGGAGGCTGGGCAGGATCCCTGGCTCGAGGCGGGCAGCGCGGGAGCGGTGAGCGGGTACAGGCCCATCGGCTGAGTGCTGGCGCTGTTGCTGACGCGGTTCAGCTGCGTTTGGGCCCACCGGTCGGCCGTGGCGGAGTCGAACGAGCCGCTGAAGAACATCCAGCCGTGCACGATGACGTTGCCGATGTTCTCCTCGAAGTAGAAGTGACTGAAGCCGTCCGAGTCCTGATTCGTGTACCAGGCCTGGGCCTGGGGCTCGCCGGGGATGGTGTGGCTGGTGCCGTGTTCGCCCTTGCCCCAGTCGGGTTCGCCGAAGTTGTCGCCGTTGAGCTGGCTGGCCCCGGCGGCGGTGATCGTCTGGATCAGGTAGATGTCCGCCTGCTTGTCGCCGCCGTCGGTGAGCCAGTCCTGGTGGGCGATCGCGGTGACGCCGTTCGTGGTGAAGTTGGATTGCACCTGCGACTGGCTGTCGGTCTGCCAGAACAGCTTGATGAACTGGTGCTGGCTGAGAGTCGAGCCGCTGACCCAGTCCGAGCTGTTGGGTGAGGTCCAGTGCTCGGCGCCGCTGGGCAAGGGCATGAGGCAGGAGGTGAGCTGGCCGGTGCAGGCGACGCGCTGGGTGCCGGGTGCGGCGTCGGCGGGATCCGCGGCGGCGGGCGGCGCGGCGTGCAGCGAGGCGAGTTCCGTTCCCGCCCAGTTCTGCAGGTCCTTGGCGTCGAGGGTCTTCGGGCTCGAGTAGGCGACGTTGAGCACGATGTCACCGACCACGGCCGAGTAAGCGGCCGACACGTTCCCCTTGGCGTCCGGTTTGGCGGCGACGAAGGCCTTCCCGGACGAGTCTCCGGGGATGCTGACCGCCGGGCCCCGATAGGCGGCCAGGATCTCGCCGGCGCGGGTGGCGTGCCAGGACTCGGCGCCCTTCTGGCTGCTGAACTGGAGCAGCACCAGGTCGACGTTGTTGCCGTCCACCGCGTTCCAGTCCCGGTGCACCACCTTTTGCAGGCCGTCCGAGTCGAGCAGCGTCTTGGTGTCGGTGCTGACCCCGGCGGCGTCGGCGGTGATGTTGGAGCTGTAGAGGTCCGAGGTCACCGTGGTCGCCTGGTCCCACTGCGCGGCGTCGGTCAGCTGCACGGCGCCGTCCGGGGCCTTGATGAGGCAGCTGGCGAGATCAGCAGGCTGACAGTGCGCGACGGCGACGATCGAGTTGCCGGACCGGCCCGGCCACAGGGCGATGATGCCGGCGGCCACCAGGGCCAGCGCGGTCACCACCCCGACCGAGATCAGCGCGATCCGCTTGCGCGGGTACTTCCGGGCCGGGGCAGGCGCGGGGGCCGGCACGAGAAACGGCGCGGTCGCCAGCTGGCCGGGCAGCGGGAACGGCGCAGTCACCTGCTGACCGGGCGGCGGGAACGGCGCAGTCACCTGCTGGCCGGGCGAGGGACTGGGCGGGGCGCCAAACTTCGCGAACTGCGGTGCGGCATCCGGCAGCGCCCAACCGGCCGGCGGTTCCGCGGCCGGATGACCGACTTCCGGTTGCGGAGCCGACTGACTGACGTCCGATTGCGGACCCGGTTGACTGACCTGCGGTTGCGCAGCCGAGGAATCTGCTTCCGCCGTCGGCGATACCGGGCTGCTGTCCTCTGGTTCCGGCTCCTCAGCGCCGTCCCGCGGCTCTGGTACTGCCACCACGGCACTGTCCCGCGGCTCCGGCCCCGCCGCCTCAGCACTGTCCCGCGGCTCCGGTACTGGCACCACGGCACTGTCCTGCGGCTCTGGCTCTGGCCCCAGCTCCGCCACCACTGCGCTGTCCTGCGGCCCCGGCGCAGCCTCCGGCTCCGACATACTTCGCTCCCCCCAACGTCTGAGCCGTGCGGCGACACAGCCGCACATACGTCTGCGCATGGTATACACCGCCAAGGACTTGATCCGCATCCGGGTTCCAGCGTCCTGGCGTGGCCGTGACACATCATCGCCAGCCGCGCGCCAGTAGAGTGCTGGACCTGTCCGAAACTGCATCCACCGAGCGAATCCGGGTAACGCGTGGCCGTGCAGACGCCCGTGTCGAAGAGCCCTTCCGCCATCAGGGCTCTGCTTCGGCGTGCCGCGGCCGCGGCTGAGTCCGCACGCTCCCTGATCGAGGACGATCGGCGCGCGCAGCAGGCGGTGCGCGACGCGTACGCAGCACTGCACTCGGCCGCGGTGCGCGATCGGCTGCGTAGCGCGCCGGTAGAGCGGCTCAAGGAGATCGTGCCTCGGCTGCCGGTGGCCAAGCTGGAGAAGGCCGGCTTCGGCAGCGTGCACGACGTGCTGAACGCCGGGCCGGAACGGCTGGAGCAGGTACCCGGAGTGGGTCCGCAGAGCGCGGCGCAGGCAGTGGCCGCCGCGCGGCGGATCGCGGAGGCCGTCGAGCAGGACACACGGATCTCCGCGGACGTGGACCCGGACGACGAGCAGGGCGCCGCGCTGCTGGCCGCCCTGCACCGCGTGCAGCAGGCACAAGGCCCGATGGACCGGGCCCGCGATCCGGCCCGCCGGCTCGGTGACCACCTCGGCCGGCTGATCGACGCGGCGACCCCGCTGCGCGGCAGGCTGCGGCGGGCGCTGACCGGAGCACGCCGCCGCGACGAGGCCCGCGAGGCCGTAGCCGCCCTGCAAGAACTGCTCGACGCCCCGGCGACGCAGCGGGACCTGAAGCGGATCGAGACCGCCGGCACGCGGCTGCGCGCCAAACGGCCGCGCTCGTCCACCATCCGCCGCGACTTCGAGAAGCGGGCCGCCGAGTATTTCAGCACCCTGGCACGGATCGTCGGGGTGCAGGAGGACGCCGAGGCGGCGCGCGGGTTCATCCCCGAGGACCTGGCCGCCGAGATCGGCAAGCAGCAGCTCGACACCCGGCACCTGCGCGTCGAGCTGCGCGGCTACCAGCAGTTCGGGGCGCGCTTCGCGCTGGCCGGACGGCGGGTCATCATCGGCGACGAGATGGGCTGCGGCAAGACCGTGGAGGCCGTCGCGGCGCTGGCCCACCTGCGCGCGCAGGGGGAACGGCACTTCCTGGTGGTCTGTCCGGCCAGCGTCCTGATCAACTGGATGCGCGAGGTGAGCGGACACAGCTCCCTGCGACCCTACCGGCTGCACGGCGCGGGCCGCGACGAGCAGCTGCTGGCCTGGGCCGGGTCGGGCGGCGTCGGCGTCACCACCTTCGAGAGCGTGCGCTCCATCACCCTGCCGCGGGTGCGGATCGCGATGCTCGTGGTCGACGAGGCGCACTACGTCAAGAACCCGGACACGCAGCGTTCGAAGGCGCTGGCGGCCTGGACCCGCCGGATCGAGCGGGTGCTGTTCCTGACCGGCACGCCGATGGAGAACCGGGTCGAGGAATTCCGCAACCTGGTGGACTACCTGCAGCCCGGGCTGATCGACCCGGACGCGGAGATCGACGCGATCGCCGGATCGAAAGCGTTCCGCCGCGCGGTGGCCCCGGCGTATCTGCGGCGCAATCAGGAGGACGTGCTCGCGGAGCTGCCCGAGCTGACCCGGGTCGACGAATGGGAGGAGTTCGGCTCCGAGGACTTCGCCGCGTACCGCAAAGCGGTGGACGAGGGCAACTTCATGGCGATGCGCCGCGCCGCCTATGCGTCAGGGAACGTACACGGCTCGGCAAAGCTGCGCCGGCTGGTGGAGCTGGTGGACGAGGCCTGCGATTCGGGGCGCAAGATCGTGGTCTTCTCCTACTTCCGGGACGTACTCGAAACGGTGTGCACGGTGCTCGGCCCGCGCGCGCTCGGTCCGCTGACCGGCTCGATGCCGCCGCCGCGCCGCCAAGAGCTGGTCGACGAGTTCACCGCGACGCGCGGGCCCGCGGTGCTGGTCAGCCAGATCCAGGCCGGCGGGGTGGGCATCAACATGCAGGCGGCCTCGGTGGTCATCCTGTGCGAGCCGCAGGTCAAGCCGACGCTCGAGACGCAGGCGATCGCCCGCGCGCACCGCCTCGGCCAAGTGCACAAGGTGCAGGTGCACCGGCTGCTGGTCGCCGACAGCGTGGACGAGCGGATGCTGGAACTGCTGGGCAACAAGACAGAGCTCTTCGACGCCTACGCCCGCCGCAGCGAAACCGCCGAGTCCTCCCCCGGCGCCCGGGACCTGACCGAGGCCGCGCTGGCCCGGCGGGTCGTGGACACGGAACGGGAACGGCTCGGCATCGCGTCCTCGGACTAGCCGAAACGAATCGCTCCCGGATCCGCGGTGGATCCGGGAGCGTTCGCTATCGGACGCGGCTAGGAAGCGGCCGGGATGTCATAGGTGACGGTGTCGTTCGCCGGGTCGGAGTCGAGATTCCCGAACATGGTGAACAGCGTGGCAGGCTGCTGGTTCACTCCGACGGTCAGCGTGGCCTGGCCTCCGGTGAATCCGGCCTGCGGCTGGATGATCAGGTTGCCGCTCGCCGAGCCGCCCTGGCCGCCGGAGCCCATCTCGATTCCCGCGTTGAACCAGTATTCCGAATAGCCGGGCTGTCCGGCGAGGTTCGCGTCGCCGACTCCGTTGACCACTGGGGCCCAGTCGGTCGGCACGCTCACCACGTCGACCCCGGCGGGAACCTTGAAGTCGCCGCTCAGCTCCCAGTTCGCGGACCGTCCGAGTTCGATGAAGCCCGGACCGGCGTTGGTGACGTACGCGGTGCCGAGGTACTGGCCCGGGACCTGCCACGGGAAGAAGTTCAGGCTGCCGGTGACGTCCGCTGACGCGTTGGTCACCGCCAACTTCAGGCCCAGGGAGTTGTCACTGTCGTCAACGTTGCTCTGGGTCGCGTGCCCGGTGACGGTGACCTGCGTGGCACCCGTCGAGTCCTTGAGGCTGAACGCCGTACCCGTGCCGACGGTGTAGGCGGACAGGCCGACGAAGCCGGGCACGACTCGGATGTTCAGCCCCTGCCATATCAGGTCTGTCGAAGTGAGCACCTGAATCGCGGGCGAGAGCGTCTCGGTAGCGCCGGGCGCGATCAGGTCCGGGATGTAGCAGTACGCTGTCGTCGGCGCTGCGTACTGGCAGTTCTTGTGAGTCTCCGGCACGTCGACGCCATGGCCGTTCGAGTTGATCTCGACGGTCACGCCTTGCGCCGGCTGGTCGCCGTCATTGGTGAAGGTGAGCCCGCGCGTATAGGTCGAACCGGGGTTCACCGACACCGTCACGCCGGTGTTGCCATTCGAGGCCGAGCCCTTGACCACCAGGTCGGGGCCGTCGGCGATGGAGACCGAGATCGAGGCCGGATACTGGCCCGTGACGCCGTTCGCCGCGACGGACACCGAGACGCTGCCGGTCGCGCCCGCCACGGCCCCGGCGGCCGGCGTCAGCGTGATCGGCAGGTTCTTCGAACCGGTATATCCCTGGACGCTTTGTGCGGTGTAGTTGTTGATCGCGAAGCTGCCCTCGCTGCAGGTGATCAAGGTGCCGGAGGTCGTGCAGCTGCCGGTGTTCGGGGCGAGCGTGGCGACGCCGGCGAGTCCGGACACGTCGTAGGTGACGACCAGTCCCGAGACGGTGGTCGACGCCGTGGCGTTGCCGGCGACGTAGTAGGAGACTGCTTTGCCGGCCGCGCCCGGCGCGAGCGTCGAGCTGATGTAGCCGCCGTACAGCGACGGCGTCGAGGAGTCGGCGTGGGCGGAACCGGATCCAATGGCCGCGAGGAGCACCGCCGCTCCCACGGCGGCTGACGCCCGGCGGGCGACATGCAGAAGTCTTGGCACGAGAACCTTTCCCGAGTCAGGTGCCCCCGCGGCGCTGTGCCTCGGGAGCAAGCAGAATCCTGCCAGAGACCACTGACACCGCGAGTGACGGTTCAGCCCGTGACGGGTCGGTCGTGGCACTATCGAGTCCTGGTTCGCGTTTGCGGAGCCGGGACTCCTTTGCCTGCGCGTGATAGTCGGCCCCTGTCTTCGACGCTAGAGTGCGCAACATCCGCCCCTGATTCAGCTGCGCTTCGGGCGCGCCGCTGCCGCACCGGCGGCACCGACGCATGGCGGTGTCTCACTCGAACCGAACGAAAGTAACTTCCCATGCGAATACCCACGTCCACATCGCGCGGCGTCGCCGCCGCGGTCGCCGCCCTCGCCGCGATCGCGGTCGTCGCGTTGCCCGGCGCCTCCTCCGCCAACGCCGCCCCGAACCACACAGCCGAAAGCCAGACGGCCGGCCACTTCGGCGTAAAGCCGCTGCGCGCCGGGGTCCACCCGGCCGCCGCGCACGCCACCTCGCAGTACACCCTGTCCTTGACGACGAGCGCGGCCCACGGCGCCGTCTCCCCCACCCCGAAGGTCTACCTGGTCTTCTGGGGCAAGCAGTGGTCCTCCGACAAGGCCGGGGTGGCTAAGGACCTGCAGGGCATGTTCAACGGCCTGTACGGCAGCAAGGACACCTGGGGCACCATCCTCGACCAGTACTGCGAAGGCCTGAGCGCGGGCACCACCAGCTGCGGAAGCAGCGGGACGCACGTCATCCACCCCTCGGCCTCCCCGCTGGCCGGCACCTGGTTCGACAACGCCGCCAATGAGCCTTCGAACGCCTCCGCCTCGCAGCTGGCCGGCGAGGCGAAGAAAGCGGCCGCGCACTTCGGCAACACCACCCAGACGCCGAACTACAACGCGCAGTACGTCATCGTCTCGGCCAGCGGCACCCACCCCGACGGCTTCCCGAACAGCGGCTTCTGCGCCTGGCACGACTACACCTCGTCCAGCTACGGCAACCTCGCCTACACCAACCTCCCCTACGTCCCGGACGAGGGCGCCGGAGCCTGCACCACGCTGACCGACGGACGGCTGCTCTCCGGCATCGAGTCCACCGAGACGCACGAGTACGCCGAGACCGTCACGGACTTCTGGCCGACCGACGGCTGGAACAACAGCGCCAACGGCGAGATCGGCGACGAGTGCGTGGATCAGGACGCTTACCTGACGTTGAGTACGGGCAAGTACGACGTTCAGGGCCTGTGGTCTAACGCAGCCAACAAGTGCGTGACCAGCGGCTGACGCACGTCTTAGGGCTTTGAATGACCGGCGAGCGGACCGCTTGTTGCAGCGGCGGACTGCTCGCCGGTTTGTCTCCGCGGATCGTTCGCGGCCGGATCGGCCTGTCAGCCCGGACTATCCCGTCAGCCTGCGCCGCCGGCCGCCTCGATCTTGGCTCGGATGCGGATCGCGTCAGGGTGCTGTAAGTCGTCCATGATGGCCAGGGCTTCGTCCCAGGCCTGCCGCGCGGCGCGACGATCGCCGGCCGCTTCGTGGGCGTCGCCGAGGTGATCGAGCGTGTCGCCCACGAAATACCGCGACCCGGTCTCCCGCAGTAGCGGCAACGCCTGCTGATAGGCCGCGATCGCATCGGAATAGCGGCCGAGCCGGTGGTAGGCGTATCCGAGGCTTTCCAGGGCGTTGGCCTCGCTGTCGTGGTCGCCCAGTGCGCGGTCGAGATTCAGGGCTTGGTGGCAGACGGCCAGCGCTTGGTGGTAGTCGCCCCGCTGGACGTGCAGCCAGCCGACGGCGTTGAGCGCCAAGGCCTCACCTGCGCGGTGGCCAACGCGACGAAACAGATCAAGGGCTTCTTGGGCGCACCCGATCGCCTCGTCGAAACGCTGTTCGCGCTCGAAGAGCCAGGCCAGGCCGCGCAGCGTATGGGCTTGACCGAGCTGGTCTCCGAGCTGCTCGAACAGCGTTAGCGCCTGCCGGAGATGAGCGTCCGCGTCCTTATAGTGCGCCATGCGCGTATAGACGCGGCCGAGCACACGGTGCGTATACGCTTCGCCAGCCACGTCGCCAAGGTTCCGAGCGGCCTGCAGCGCGGCGTACTGAGTGTCGATCTGATCCTGCCAATGCCCTTGCCGGTGCAGGAAAGTCGCCAGCGCCCAGGACAGTTGCCAGGCCCGATCGTAAAAGCCCTGAGCCGTCGCGAACGCGACGGCGGCGAGCAGCGCCGGACGTTCGGCCTCGTACCACTGCCAGGCCGGTCCGGGATCGGCGAATCGTTCGGGCGCGACCCCCGGCCGAGCGGGCGTGAGAGCGATCAGATCCCGCTTCGGGTCGACCACATGGTCGGCCGCAGCGGCAGTGTGGACATAGTGGTCGAGCACCCGGAGCGCCGCGTCGCGCCGGGAATCCTCGGTTTCGTGCTCCGCGACCAGGTCGTTGGCGTATGCGCGCAGCAGGTCGTGCATGCCGTAGCGGCCGCGGGCCGGCGCGGTCAGCAGATGCGCCGCGGTCAGTTCCTCCAGCGCACCGCGCGCTTGGTCAAGCGGGAGCGCGGCGAGGCTGGCGGCCGCCGGAGCCGAGATATCAGGGCCCGGATGCACACCGAGCAGACGGAACAGCCGCGCCGCCGGTGCGCTCAGGGTGCGATAGGACCAGGAGAACACCGCGCGCACGTCGGCCCCGCCGGGCCCGGCCGAAAGCAGGTCCAGGCGCCGTTGGGCGTCTCGCAGCTCTGCGGTCAGCGTGTCGAGCTCGTCGTCCGGCCGTACCGCGGCCCGCGCGGCGGCGAGGTTCAGCGCCAGCGGCAGGCGGCTGCACAGCTCGATCAGTTCGTCCGCGGCGGGTTGCTGCCGCGTGACGCGCCCGGCGCCGAGCCTGCGCGCGAGGAGTTCGCGCGCCTCGTCGTCGGTGAGCAGGTGCAGCGTGATCGGGATCGCGCCCTCCAGCGCGATCAGGTCAGGGAGCCGGTTGCGGCTGGTGATCAGCGCCATACAGCCGGCCGCACCCGGAAGCAGTGGTCTGACTTGCTCGCCGTCCTTTGCGTTGTCGAGCACGACCAGGATCCGCTTGCCGACCAGCAGGCTGCGATAAAGGTCGAGCTGGGCTTCCGGGTCGGACGGGATGCGCGCGGCCGGAACCGCGAGCGCGTCGAGGAACCGGCGAACGGCGGACGCGGTAGTGACCGGGGCTCCGGAGGGGTCGAACCCGCGCAGGTTCACGTACAGCTGCCCGTCCGGGAACGACGCGGCGTGGCGGTGTGCCCACTGCACGGCCAGCGCGGTCTTCCCGACCCCGGCCATGCCGTCGACCGCCGCGATGACGACGGCGCGGCTCTGCTCGTCGCCATGGCCGACCAAGCCGGTAAGGGCTTTGAGCTCGTCGTTGCGGCCGACGAAGTGCCGCACCGCGGCCGGCAGCTGCCTCGGCACGACAACCCCGGCCGCTCGCGCGGAACCGGGAACCGTGTCCGTACCCTGCGACGGCACGCCGACGAGCGCCGGAGCGCCGGTGAGTATCCCGCGATGCAGATCCCGCAGCAGTGCTCCCGGCTCGACGCCGAGTTCGCGCACCAGCACGCGGCGGGCGTCTCGATACGCCTCCAGCGCCTCTGCCTGCCGACCCGTTCCGGCCAGCGCGAGCATCAGCTGCGCGTGCAGCCGTTCACGCAGCGGGTATTTCACGATCAGGGCACGCAGTTCCGGCACGAGCTGGTCGTGCGCGCCGAGCCGCAGATCTGCCTCGATGCGACACTCCAGGACGTCGAAACGCAACTGCTCGAAGTAGGGCGTGAACTCCTCGCGCAGGGACTGAGACGCGACGTCGAGCAGCGGCTGCGCCCGGCAGAGGTTCAGCGCGCGCGTCGCGGTCGTGGCGGCCAGGCTCCAGGCCTGCGCGCGCAGCGCCGCGCTCGCCTCCCGGGCGAGGGCCGCGAACTGGAGGGCGTCCAGTTCGGCTTCGGCCACCCGGCAGAGGTAACCCGGGTCGCGGGTCAGGATGCGGGCCGCGATCTGCGGTCCGACCACCCGGCGCAGACGCATCACGTACGTGCGCAGCGTGCTTTCGGCCCCGTCCGGCGGCGCTGCGTCCCAGACGATCTCGGCCAGTTCCTCCGCGGACACGGTGTGATTCGCCCGGACCAGCAACGCCGCGAACAGCGCACGCTGCCGGGGCGCCGGCACCTGGATCTGACGGCCGGCGTCGTCGATCACCAGCAGTGGCCCCAGAATCCCGAGCTTCACCGTGCCTCCCCGGCGCCGTGCCCTGCGCGGTACTCGCGACCTGAGATCCGCGCATCAACGCCAGCCTAACCCCGCGGGTCGCGGCCGAGCATCAGAGTCCGGACTCGGCAACCGATTGACGACTCAGTCCACGACTTCACGCAGCCGCGCCGCGAACTTCGCGGCGTCCTCCATGAATCCGCCGTGGCCGCCCGGGAACATCACCGGCTCGAGCTTCAGCGCGGCGGCCAGCGCCCGCGAGGCGCGGTCGCACAGCTGTCCGGCCGAGGTCTCGCCGATGCCGATGATCAGGTTGACCGGGGTCGCGCGCAGCACGTCCAGGTCCGGCTGCCAGGTCACCGTGCCGCGCAGCTCGTGCAGGTAGAAGTAGCGCTCGCCGGCGGCCTCCTGCGGCGAGCGCTCCCTGCCGAATACCTGGAGGAACACCTCCTCGGGCATGACGAACCCCGCGTTCGCCATGAACTTGCGCACGGCGCCGAGGGTGTCGCCGTCGGCGAAGGTGGCGACCGTCTCCTCCTGCAGCGCGAGCTGCTGCTCGCGGTCGTCGAGCAGCTGGGCCAGCGGCGGCTCGTGCGCGACGACGGTCCGCAGCAGCTGCGGGTACGCCTCGACCAGCGCCAGCGCGGTGATCGCGCCGCCGGAGGAGCCGAGCACGGTCGCGGGCCCGGCGTCGACGTGCTGGATCAGGCGGGCCAGGTCGTCGGCGCGCAACGGCGGCGTCGAGTCGGACTCGGGGTCGTCGAGCACGCTGCCGTACTGCCCGCGCGGGTCCATGGTCAGCACGGTGTGGTCGGCGGCCAGCAGGTCGGCCAGCGGCGCGAACGGCGCCGCGTGCATCGGCGAGCCGACGATCGCCAGCAGCGGACCGCTGCCGCGCAGCTCGTAGTACAGGCGGCCGTCGGGGGTAGCCAGGGTGTTCGCGGTGACGTGCGCGGGTGAGGTCATCGATTCCTCCGCGGTAGGGGCTGGACGAGGAGCTCCGTCACTCCATTCGACTCCTCCTTCCGCCGGAAATCATCGGTTCCGCGCCCGTCGTCGGCGCGGGTTCCGCCGGACGGGTCAGGCAGGCGGATCGGGCTCGGCGGGTCAGGCGAGGCGGGTGAAGCGCACCGAGACCGTCAGCGCGCTATCCGGAGCGCCGTGGTAAATGCCTTTGTGCGGCAGCACGTCGCCGTAGTCGCGGCCGTGGCCGACCATGACGTGGCGCGGGCCGGGAACCGTGTGGTTGGTGGCGTCGATGCCGCACCAGGAGCCGGCCCAGTACTGCACCCAGGCGTGGCTCTGCCCCTCGACGGCGAGGCCCGGTTCGGCGTCGGCGGTGGGGAACAGGTAGCCGGAGACGTACCGCGCCGGCAGACCGATCGAGCGCAGCATCGCGATGGCGATGTGCGAGAAGTCCTGGCAGACCCCTGACTTCTGCTCCCAGGACTCCTGCGCGTTGGTGTGCACGCCGGTGGCGCCCGGGACGTAGCTGACGGTGTCGTGCAGCCAGGCCGAGATCTCGTCCGCGGCCTCGTGCGGGTCGGCGCCTCGGATCCGGTCGCGCACCTCCTGCTCGAGCCGCCCGCTGATGGTGGTGCGGTCGGTGCGGGTGACGAACTCGGCCAGTTCGCCCATGGCGACGTGACGGGTCACGGCGGCCCAGTCGGACTTCAGGCGGGTGGCGGACGGGTTCGGCGCGGCCTTGGTCTCCACGGTGCTGGCCGCGCGGATCGTCAACGTGCTGTGCGGCTCCTGGAGATCGAAGGCTGTCACGCGGGTGCCCCAGTAATCCGTGTACTGCCACATCGCCGCGCGCGGGTGCAGCTCGACGTAGCTGTTGAGGGTCACCTGGCCAGGGGTGCTCAGCGGGGTCATCCGCAGCTCGTTGTAGGAGGCACGGGCAGCGCCGGCGTATTCCACGACCGTCTCGTGGACGATGGCCAGGCGCCAGGCGTCGGTATCGGTCGGCACCGTCAGTCCTTTCCGTGCAGCCAGACGACTGGGGCGCTGTACTGGAAGTACTCGTCGGCGATCTGCCGGCTGGCCACCAGGCAGGCGTCCTGCAGGTCTTTGAGCACCGTCGGCAGCTGCGTGACGAGCGCGCCGGCGTCCAAGTACTCGAGCATGGTCCGCATCCGGCCGACCACCCGGCGCGCGGTCGGGGCGAGTACCTGGACCCGGGAGCGCGGGCCGGAGGAAGGCGGGGCGAGCTGGCCGAGGCAGTACTCTGCGGTGCTCAGCGAGTAGACGATCGAGCGCGGGAAGTTCTCCTCCAGCATGAGGAAGCGCGCCGCCGACTCCGGATCGCTGTCCCAGCCCTCGGTGCGGCGGTACGGCTCATCCGCCCCGGCGGCGCGCAGCAGCGTCGCCCACTCGGGCGCGTAGCGCGAAGCAAGAACCTTGACGGACAGCAGCCGCGCGGTCATGTCCACCCGCTCCAGGCTGCGGCCAAGGGTCAGGAACAGCCAGCCGTCGTCGCGGCTCATCGTGGAGTCGGCGAGTCCGGAGAACAGTGCGGCGCGCTCGCGTACGTACCGCAGATACGCGTGCGGACCGACCCGGCCGGCCGCCCTGCGTTGCGCCGGGAGCGCGTGGTGCGTGGCATTGAGGCATTCCCAGGTCTCGGTGCTGATGACCTCGCGCACGCCCCGGGCGTTGTCGTGCGCGCTGCGCCAGGCCCCGGCGACCGAGCTCGGGTTCGCCGCGTCGAAGCCGAGCAGGTCGAGCACGGTCTGCGCGTCGCAGGGCTCGGAATCGGCGGGCGGCGGCGTCACCCCGAGGATCGCGAAGAGAGTCCGACAGGCGGCTTCCTCGTCGGAGCCGGGTTCGTCCAGCAGGCGGTGCATGAACGCGTCGAGCACCCGCGCCGTGTCGTCGGCCCGCTCGACGTACCTGCCGAGCCAGAACAACGACTCGGCGATGCGGCTAAGCATGAGTCAGCTCCCTTCGGTACGGGACACGGGCCGCTCTCGGCGCCGCTGCTGCTTCTGCTGTTGTCCCTCCTGCTGCTGTTGCTGTTGCTGGGACTGCTCCACGGCCGGCCCGGACTGCCGGTCGGCCACGGCCTCGCGCACGGCGGCGGCCGGAGCATCGAACAGCGGCGGCCTGATGCCGTCGCGCGGCCCGAGGCGGCGATCGTCGGCCAGCACCCACGTGTCCTTCGAGCCGCCGCCCTGGCTGGAGTTGACCACCAGTGCGCCCTCCGGCAGGGCGACTCGGGTCAGGCCGCCGGGCAGCACCCATACGTCGTCGCCGTCGTTGACCGCGAACGGGCGCAGGTCGATGTGGCGCGGGGCGAAGCGGTCCGAGACGAAGGTGGGTGAGGTGGACAGGGCCACCGGGCGCTGCGCGATCCAGCCGCGCGGATTCGCGGACACCGTCGCGCGCAGCCGGCTCAGGGTGCGCTCGTCGGCCATCGGCCCGATCACGATGCCCTTGCCGCCCGCGCCGTCCACCGGCTTGAGTACGAGCTCTGACAGCGAGTCCAGCACCCAGGCGATCCGCTCCGGATCGTCGAGGCGGTGGGTCTCCACGTTGTCCAGGATCGGTTCCTCGGACAGGTAGTAGCGGATCAGGTCGGGGACGTAGGTGTAGATCAGCTTGTCGTCGGCCGCCCCGCAGCCGACCGCGTTCGCGATGGTGACCCGTCCGGCCCGTGCGGCGTTGAGGATGCCGGGGCAGCCGATCACCGATTCGGGCCGGAAGTGCAGCGGATCGAGGAACTCGTCGTCGATACGGCGGTAGACCACGTGCACCGGCTGCTCCCCTGCCGTCGTGCGCATGCGCACCCGGTTGCCCGAGCAGATCAGGTCCCTGCCTTCGACCAGCTCGACGCCCATCTGCCGGGCCAGCAGCGAGTGCTCGAAGTACGCCGAGTTCGCCACGCCGGGAGTGAGCACCACGACCACCGGATCGGTCACCCCGACCGGAGCGGCCGCTCGCAGCGCGGCCAGCAGCCGGGAGGGGTAGTCGTCCACCGGCCGCACGCGGTATTCGGCGAACAGGCCCGGGAAGGTCCGGCCCATGATGCGCCGGTTCTCCATCACGTAGCTGACCCCGGAGGGCACCCGCGCGTTGTCTTCCAGCACTCGGAAGCGGCCCTCCTCGTCCCGGATCAGGTCGATCCCGGCGACGTGGACCCGGACGCCGTTCGCCGGTTCGATGCCGTGCGCCGGCCGGTGGAATCCCCCGCCGCTGAGTACGACGGACCGGGGCACCACACCGTCCGCGAACACGGCACCCTGGCCGTAGGTGTCGGCGAGGAACGCCTCCAGCGCCCGCACCCGCTGGCGCACGCCGCGGTCGATCACGTCCCACTCCGCGGCCGCGATCACCCGCGGGACGAGGTCGAGCGGGAACGGCCGCTCCTCACCGCCGAACGCGAAGGTCACGCCCCGGTCGGTGAACGCGCGCGCCACCTGATCCGCCCGGAAACGCAGCTCGTCGGGGTCCAGGTGTTCCAGCGCCGCGAACACCGGTTCATAGGCTCGCCGCGGGACTCCAGGCCCCGCGAACATCTCGTCCCAGGCCGCGGAAAGCGTATACGCATCGAAAACGTCCGCCATGACCAGAACGTAGGGCACCTGTGTTTCCGAACGGTGACATGCCGCGGCGATCTTTCTCAACGCGGTCTGCGCCCGCCGGAACGCGCCCGGCTCGATACGCTGGCACTCTCCTACCGGATCTGCGCGAAACGGGGCTTACCGTGGCAATCGTCTCAAATCAGAAGATCACGACGTTCCTGATGTTCGAAGGCAGCGCCGAGGAGGCGATGAACTTCTACGTGTCGCTGTTCGACGACGGCGAGGTCACCGCGATCACGCGGTACGGCGCCGGTGAGGCCGGGCCGGAGGGCAGCGTGCAGCACGCCACCTTCACCCTGGCCGGCCAGCAGCTGATGTGCATCGACAGCCCCGCGCACCACGAGTTCGGCTTCACCCCGGCGATGTCCCTGTTCGTGCACTGCGACTCCGCCGAGGAGCTCGACCGCCTGTACGGCGCGCTGGCGAAGGACGGCCAGGAGCTGATGCCGCTCGGCGATTACGGTTTCAGCAAGCGGTTCGGCTGGGTCAACGACCGCTTCGGCGTCTCCTGGCAGCTGAACCTGCCCAACTGAGCCTCACGCCGGCTGGCTGAGGGCGACCGCCTGATGCGGCAGGCGGCCGCCCTACGGGTTGACCCCCGATCGGCGGTTGGTGCTGTGCGACACCACCAACCCGTCGCCATCATCGGCACCGTAGCCTGCGGCTGTGACGTCTGCGTGGCGCCTGGGTGGCGCGGCGGCGGTTCCCGGCGAGCGAGCCGAAGATTGTTCTGAACCCTCATTCCCGGCACGGCCGTTTCTTTTGCGCGTTCGGACGCTGAAGACCCGCTGCCACTTCGGAGGGACGTGTCATCGCAGAATGCATACAAAAGCTAGATATCGGGCAACCCTCGCGGCTGCCACGGCGGCCGCGATCACCGGGAGTCTCGCCGCCGGGGCCGGACCGGCCGCCGCGGCGGTCTCCCCCGGGGCGGCCTCCCCCGCCGGGGCGCGAAGCTCCTTCATCGTGGTGCTGCGCGATCAGCACCCTGACCTCTCCGCGAAGGCCGCGAGCCGGCGGCAGGTCACCGGCCGGGACCAGGCCCCGCTGGTGAGCCGGGCCCGGGCCGGCGGCGCCACCGCGGTCAAGACCTTCTCCGTCGTCAACGGCTTCGCGGCCACCATGACCGCCGCGCAGGCCCGCGACCTGGCGGCCGATCCGTCGGTCGCCGAGGTGGTGCCGGACCGGATGGTCCCGCTCAGTCCGCTGACCCCGCAGGAGACCAGCACGATCCGGCAGCAGGCGGGCGTTACCGCGCCGCCGGACCACCAGATCCCCGGCAGCTGCCCGGCGAACCCGGCCAAGCCGCTGCTCGAACCGGAGGCGTTGCAGACTACGCACACCGCGTTCCTCGACCGCTCCATCCCGCAGGCGCAGAACCTGGTGGACGGCGCCGGGGTCAAGGTGGCCTGGATCGCGGACGGCATCGACATCAAGAACCCTGACTTCATTCGCGCCGACGGCACCCCGGTCTTCACCGACTACCAGGACTTCTCCGGCACCGACCCGGCCCTGGGCACCGGCGGCGGCGAGGCCTTCGGCGACGCCAGCTCGATCGCGGCGCAGGGCCGCCAGGTGTACGACGTGTCGAAGTTCGTCGACTCGGCGCACCCGCTGCCGGCCGGCTGCACGATCACCGTGCGCGGCGTGGCCCCCGGCGCCTCGATGGTCGGCCTCAACGTGTTCGGCGCCTCGAACTTCGCCATCAACTCCTCGATCATCCAGGCCATCGACTACGCGGTCACCGTGGACAAGGTCGACGTGATCAACGAGTCCTTCGGCAGCAACGCCTTCCCCACCGCCGGAACCGACCCGACCGCGCTGGCCGACGACGCGGCGGTCGCCGCGGGCGTGACCGTGGTCAGCTCCACCGGCGACGCCGGGCCGACCAACACCGTCGGCTCCCCCGCGGTCGACCCGAACGTCATCTCGGTCGGCGCGACCACCACCTTCCAGATCCAGGCGCAGACCGGCTACGCCGGCACCCGCAACTTCGCGACCTCGGTGGTGAGCGACAACCCCTCGCCGCTCTCCTCCGGCGGCATCACCGACCTCGGCCGCGTCGCCGACCTGGTCGCGCCCGGCCAGGACGGCTGGGCGCTGTGCACGCCGGACCCGGCGCGCTTCACGGATTGCACCGCGTTCAACGGCACCCCCTCGCCGATCGAGGACTTCGGCGGCACCAGTGAGTCCTCCCCGCTGGTCGCGGGCGCGGCGGCGCTGGTCATCGAAGCGTACGAACACACCCACCACGGGGTGCGGCCCGCGCCGGCCCTGGTCAAGCGGATCCTCACCGGCACCGCCACCGACCTCGGCCTGCCCGCGACTCAGCAGGGCGCCGGCGAGCTGAACACCTACCGCGCCGTGCTCGAAGCGATGTCGATCCACGACGCGAACGCGGCCCCGGCCCGGCAGGGCGACGGCCTGACGATCACCACGCCGAGCGGCGACACCCAGCTGGCCGTCGCGGCCCCCGCGAACCGGAGCGTCGATCTGCCGGTCGTGGTCACCAACACCGGCTCGGCCACGCAGACCGTCCGGCCGCACGGCCGCATCCTCGGCCGCACGCTCTCGGACCTGAAGGCCAGCATCCCGCTCGACATCGCCTCGGCGGCGACCCCGAGCTTCCTCGACGGCATCGCCGGGCCGACCGGGGTGCCGGTGACGCGCCGGTTCGCCGAGACCACCTTCACCGTGCCGGCCGGGGCTGACCATCTGGAGGCGCAGCTCAGCTGGCCCGGCGGCGCCGCGAACGGCCAGTCGCTGGTGCGGCTCGCGCTGATCGGCCCGCACGGCGAGTACGAGAACCACTCGATCCCGCAGGGCGCCGGCAACCACGGCCGGGCGGACGTGCGCTTCCCCGCGCCCGGCCGCTGGACCGCGGTCTTCTTCGCCTCCGCCAGCTCGGCCGGATTCAACGGGAACGTGAACTACGAGTTCAGCACGACCAAGTATGTCGGCTTCGCGCAGGTCAGCCCGTCCAGCGTGACGCTGCGGCCGGGACAGAGCGCGACGTTCCACGTGCGCACGCGCATGCCGGACGACGCGGGCGACCTGTCCGCGGCGGTCGAGTTCGACAGCTCGCGGCACTTCGCGACCACCGTGCCGCTGACTTTGCGCACGCTGCTTTCGACGAGCACCGACGGCGGCGCGTTCACCGGGACGCTGACCGGCGGCAACGGCCGCGGCAACCCGGGCGCGCAGACGCAGGCGTACTTCTTCGACGTGCCGCAGGGCAAGCGCAGCCTCGGCATCGACCTGAGGCTCGCCGGCACGCCGAACCAGATCGTCAACGCCGCGATTCAGGGCCCTGACGGTCAGGTGCTCTCGCTCGCCACCAACCAGACCGTCGACGCGAGCGGGAACGTGGTGCCGATCAGCACTCTGCAAGGCGTCGTGCGCTCCCCGGCGGCCGGGCGGTGGACCGTGTTCGTCGACATCGACAACCCGGTGGCCGGCACGACGCTGACCGAGCGCTTCAGCGGGCATCTGCGCTTCAACCTGGTCGACGTGGACGCCTCCGGCCTGCCGCGCGGCAGCGTCCCGGCGGGCAAGCCGATCACGGTCAAGCTGCGGGTGACCAACACCGGCGCCGCGCCCGAAGCGTTCTTCGCCGACCCGCGCCGTACGACGCAGGCCACGTATCCGCTGCTGGTCCTTCCGCCCTCCACGGCGACGATCTCGATCCCGTTCCCGGCCACCTCGTTCGGCACGACCTGGCTGGTACCGACCGAGACCAGCGACCTGAAGTTCGCGCAGAGCTCGACCATCCCGGCGGACTTCGACGTGTCAGCCCTCAACAACGGCATCCCGGAACTGCTCGGCGTGCCGACGAGCAGCAGCGCCCTGGCCGCCTCCGCCGAGCTTTCGGCGGCGCGGGTGACTCAGGGTCCGTGGGCCGCCGAACCGACCCCGTTCGGGCCGACCAACGGGCCGGTCAAGGGCAGCGCAACGCTCAGCGCGACGGTGACGACGCAGCAGTTCGACCCGAGCGCGACGGCGGACTCCGGCGACCTGTGGGTCGAGGGCGTCAACCCGTCGGCTCCGGGGCTCTCGCCGCTGAGCCTCGCCCCGGGACAGAGCGGCATGATCACAGTCACGGTCACGCCGACCGGAAGTCGGGGCACGACCGTGCACGCGGTCGTCTACGTGGACACGTTCTCGTCATTCCTGCTGAGCGGTGACGAGATCGCGGCCATCCCCTACACCTACACGATCAAGTAGCCCGACCGATCAAGTAGTCAGGCCGATCATGTAAGAGGCACGCTTAAGTAAGCAAACAACGGCGGCTCAAAGCGTCCGAGCGTGACCGCCGCCGACAGAAGCGCCGCACCGGGCCAGCCAGGGTAACCGGGACTGGGCCGGTGCGGCTGCTACCTATCGCCGCCCGGCGATCGCACCTTTCCATAGCAGCCGATTCATGCACCGCGTGACGCGCCTTAAGCTCTCCGCTGCGGAGTATTCGACGCACGGGGGATTTTTGCGGATGGGGGACCATGCGGAGCGATTGGTCTGAGGCGTCGTCGTGGCGCGGCGCCTCGGCGAAGGTGCAGCGGCCGCCGGCGCTCGTCGGGCGCGGTGAGCAACTGCGCGTGGCGGCGGCGGCGCTGCAGCGAGACGGCGTTGTGATCGGGGGGCCGCACGGCGCAGGCCGAAGCCGGATGGCGCGTGAACTGGCCGCGCTGGCGAGAGCCTCCGGCCGATGCGTGGACTGGGTGGTGACTACGCGCAGCGCCGCCGGGATACCGCTGGCCGCGTTGTCTGGCTTACTCGCCGACGACCGGGAGGGGCCGCC
>Ga0070739_10001730_pt1 | contig 31529 bp, 28 predicted proteins | sample Coa_R1_7_FD_66445 | JGI IMG/M metagenome (GOLD analysis project Ga0070739, IMG submission 66445) | Surface soil microbial communities from Centralia Pennsylvania, which are recovering from an underground coalmine fire - Coalmine... | ecosystem: Environmental > Terrestrial > Soil > Unclassified ...
ATGTAAAATGACCCGAGGTAGAGGACCCCAACCATGACCCTGTCGCCAAAATTCGCCGCGCTGGCCATCTGCGCCGCCCCGCTGTTTGCCGCGCTGCCCGTGGTCCCCGCCAAGGACCAGGCCGCGCTGCTCAAAAGTAGCGATCCCAAGCTGGCCGCGAATAAAAAGCTGGTCTACGATTTCTACCGCATCGTGCTGCGCGGCCTGCGCCTGGACCAGGCCGATAAATACATGCGCGAGGATTACATCCAGCACAATCCCAACGCCGATACCGGCCTCCAGGGCTTCAAGGCGTATTTCGAAAAGCTCGGCGGGCCCAAGCCGATCCCCGAAACACTGCCCGGCCTGGTTGCGATTCAGGCCGAAGGCGATTTCGTCACGCTTTCGCTGGTTCGCGAATACGACGAGCCGGGCCAGCCCGGCCAGAAATACACCAGCACCTGGTTCGACATGTTCCGCATCCAGGATGGAAAAATCGCCGAGCACTGGGACAACGCAACCAAGGGCGGAACCGGGCCGGCCGCGGCCGCCGCGGCGAAGAAAAAATAGCGGCTGTTATACTGGCCCATTCGCACCTATGCCCGCCCAAACTCTTGAAGATGCGATTCGCGCCGCTGGAAATCCCGTCCACATGCTGCGCCACTCGCAAATCGGGCCGTATGCCTTTCCCGTCGTACGCTCCGAGTTCACGAACTGGCGTGACGAGCAGCGCGCCTGGCGCGAAACCTGCGCCCTGTTTGACCAGTCGCATCACATGACGGACCTGTATCTCGAGGGTCCGGATGCGTTGAAGCTGTTGTCCGGCCTGGCGGTCAACAGCTTTAAAAATTTCAAAGTCGATCAGGCTAAGCAATTTATCGCGTGCAATCCAGACGGATATGTGATCGGCGATGCAATTCTCTTTTATTTGGACGAAAATCGTTTCAATTTAGTCGGACGCCCGCCCGCGCACAATTGGGTTCAGTTTCACGTGGAACTCGGGAAATACAACGCGAAAGCCGAGCGCGACGAACGTTCCTTCGTGAACCAGGGCCGCCGCAAAACCTATCGCTTTCAAATTCAAGGCCCCCACGCGGTGAAGGTGATGGAAAAGGCCACCGGAAAACCCGCGCCCGAGATTCGGTTCTTTAACATGGGGGTTTTTCACGTCGCCGGGCGCGCGGTTCGCGCGCTGCGCCACGGAATGGTTGGGCAACCTGGATGGGAGATTTTCGGGCCTTGGGAAGACGGCGATGCGGTTCGCGACGCGATCGTCAAAGCCGGGCAGGAGTTCGGCCTCCGGCAAGTCGGCTCGCGCGCGTATCCGACCACTTGTCTGGAATCGGGCTGGATTCCTTCGCCGCTCCCGGCGGTTTATAGCGGCAGCGAAATGAAGCCGTATCGCGAATGGCTCACCGCGAAAAGCTACGAAGCCATGGCTTCGCTCGGCGGAAGCTTTTATTCCGAAAATATCGCCGATTATTATCTGACACCGTACGATCTGGGCTACGGCCCGTTTGTGAAGTTCGATCACGATTTCATTGGGCGCACGGCGCTCGAAAAAATGGAAAAAACGCAGCGGCGCAAAAAAGTGACTCTGGTTTGGAATGAAGAAGATATGACGCGGGCTTTCCGCTCTTTATTCCATGCCGGAGATATCGTTAAATACATTGACCTGCCGCTGGCCAACTACGCGACGCTGCCGTACGACAAAGTGGTCAAGGGCGGAAAGATCGTCGGTTTGTCTACTTACACCGGTTACACCTATAATGAGCGGGCGATGATTTCGCTGGGCGTGATGGATGTCGAGCACGCCGGACCCGGCGAGCAGGTCACGCTGGTATGGGGCGAGGAAGGGCGCGGTTCCTCCAAACCCACGGTCGAGCGGCACCAGCAGATCGAGATCCGGGCGACGGTGGCTTCGGCGCCTTACGCCGAAGCCGCGCGGCTCGCCTACCGGCCGCGTCCGGCCTAACAGGAGCGCTATGGCGTACATTTTTCACGAAGACGAACTGCCCAAACTGGTCTCGGTGGTGCCGGGACGCGAGCGCACGTTCTTCGTCAATCAAGAGCTGGCCAATATCGACGACATGCTCGCGGGCGTGATGCATTACAAGGCCAACGCGTCGTCGCCCTATCACTATCACGAGATTTGCGAACACTTCTACTTCATCATGGAGGGCCGGGGCTCGGTGGAAACCGAGCAAGGCGTCCGCGAAGTCGGTCCCGGCGACATGGTGTTTATTCCGGCGGAGGCCAAGCACCGGCTGCGGGCCTCCGATACGGGCCTGTTCTATTTCGAATTTCAGTCCCCCAACCGCTTCAAGACCCATATTCTGGACGGCAATCCCGGCGATCTGGATCTGCAATGGAACCGGGTCGACGGCCGCGTATGGGTGCAGACCTAGAGAAATGCCCGATCCATCGCTCACTTTCATCGACACCAACAAGCTGCCGCGCGAAAAATCCGCTCACGGCGAATTTACGGAGATCTTGAACGCGAAGCTGGCGGGCGCGAAAAACGTGGTCGGAACGCTGCGCTGGCTCCATTCCGGCGATTCCTTCCAGGCCGGGCCGTCGGATAAACATCAGCTCATTTATCTGATGGAAGGCCGCGCGCGAATCCGCCTGGAGAACAAGGATTACGACGTGAAGCGCGGCGCGGGCGTATATCTGGGCCCCTCGGAATCAGCCACGATTCAAGCGCCGGCCGGGGCATCGGCCAAGCTGTTCCAACTGGTGGTGCCCCAGATTCCCAAGCAAGCCGCCAAGTAAGATAAAAAGATGCATCCCTTTCTTCTCCACAATGGAGAAATCCGCGCGGCGGCCGAGCCGGTGGTGTCGTTGGGCCAAGTGGGCCTGCTCAGCGGCTGGGGCGTGTTTTCGACCATCCGGATCTACGACGGCGTGCTGTTCGCCTGGGAACGCCACTGGGCCCGTATGGAATCGGACGCCCGTTTACTCCGGGTGCCGTTTCCTTCCGATTCCCGGGACCGCATCGGGGCGGACCTCGGACGCCTGGTGGAAGCGAATCAGGCATGGAACGCGACCATGCGCGTGGTGATCCTGCGCAATCGCGGCGGCCTTTGGGAAGGCCCTGGCATGTCGCGCGATTTCGACGTGATCGGCCTGACGGCGGATCTGTACCCGTGGCTGGATCACCTGTGCGGCGGCGACGGATTGAGGCTCGGCGTGGTTCCGCATGCCCGCCACGCAGCCAGCGAGTTCGCGGGGGCGAAGATCCTTTCGTGGGCGCAGAATCTGACGTGGTATGAGCGCGCGCACGAACAGGGTTTCGACGAGCTGGTGCTGCTGAACGAGCGCGGCGAGGTCTCCGAGTGCACCTCCGGGAATCTGTTTGCGGTGCACGGCACGACGGCGCTGACGCCGCCGCTTTCGGCCGGGTGCCTGCCGGGAGTGACGCGCGCGATCCTGCTGGAAGAAATCCGGCTGCCGAACCTCCAGGTGCGGGAGCGGACGCTTTTCCCGGCGGATCTGGAATCCGCCGACGAAGTTTTCATCACCTCCACCACGCGCGAGCTGCTGCCCGTGGTGGCCATCGACGGCCTCAACATCCGGCGCGGCCGGGCGGCGATGGACCGGCTGCATGCCGGGTTCCGGCAATACGTGCAACTGTATCTGGCCGCACGCGGCCGGCCAGAGGCCGCTTTGTCGCACTGACGCCGCTGCGCAGCTCCTCGGAAGCCGCCTCTAGCATATAATCGGCTGAAGGCGGGTCCAATAAGCTTATCCGGGGGCTTCGGCGGGAGAATGCAGCTCAGTTGCCCGAAATGCGGCACGCGGGATGTCCGGCTGTCCCATCGCCAGACATTTGCAGAACTGGCGAAGGGGCTGGCGGGAATCTATCCACTGCGGTGCCGCCGTTGCCGGCATCGCTGGGAAACCAGCGTGTGGGCGAATGGCGGGTGGAAATATGCGCGCTGCCCGAAGTGCTATCGCCAGGAACTCACCACCTGGAGCGAGCAATATTACCATCCGCCGCGCTGGACCGTTTTCCTGCTGCGCCTGGGCGCGACGCCGTACCGTTGCGCGGCGTGCCGCTGCAATTTCGCCAGCTTCCGGCGCTGCCGCGAGCGCTTCACCTGGCGCCACCAGACGCGGGTGGAAGCCGGGCAGGAAGCTCGCCGCGAATCCGCGCAAGCGGAGTCCAAGTGAGAGCGGGCGGCAGGGCGGGCCCGGTCCGGTACACTTGGACAGTAGATGGCGCGTTATCGCAGCTTTCGAGACCTTGACTGGCCGCTGCTGATCCTGGCGCTGATTGTCAGCTCGCTGGGAGTGCTCCAGATCTATTCGGCCACGCTGGATACGCGGTTTCATGACGCCTGGTGGAAACAAATTCTGTATATCGGGGTGGCGCTCGGCATTATGTGGGTGATCGCCTCGATCGATTACCACACGCTGCTGGGGCAGGTTCCGATCCTGTACGGGTTATCGATTGCGGCGTTGCTGGCGACGTTCGCGCTGGGGAAGTTTGTGTTCGGGGCGCGCCGCTGGATCCGGGTGCTGGGATTTCAATTTCAGATCTCGGAATTCGTGAAAATAGTGATAGTATTGCTTGTAGCACGGTATCTCGCGGATCTGAAGAAGGACGAGATCCATGCTCGCGATTTATTGAAACTAGGAGCGTTAGTCGGATTGCCGACGGCTCTGGTGGTGGCGCAGCCGGATCTGGGTACCGGCCTTACCTACCTGCCGATTCTAGCCGCCGGGGTCTTTCTGGCGGGGATTCAATGGCGTCACGTGGTGGTGATCCTCATGGTTTGCGCCCTGGCCTTGCCGGCCGGGTGGTTGGTCATGAAGGATTACCAGCGGACGCGGCTCATCAGCTTTCTGGACCCTTCGCGGGATCCGCGCGGCACCGGGTACCAGATGATCCAGTCAAAAATCGCGGTTGGCGATGGGGGGATGTGGGGCCGCGGCGTCACGCACGGCACGCAAACCCAGTTGCGCTACCTGCCGGTCGCCTGGACGGATTTCATTTTCGCGGCGTTTGCGGAAGAGCACGGCTTTGTGCTGGTGACGGTGGTGCTGGGGTTGTATTTCCTGCTGTTGATGCAAATCGTGCAGAACGCGCAGACCGCGCCCGACCGGGCCGGCATGTACATCTGCATGGGGGTCGCGGCGTTGTTGTTGTTTCACCTGCTGGTGAATGTGGGAATGGTCACCGGCACGATGCCGGTGACGGGGATACCGCTGCCGCTGATGAGTTCGGGCGGCTCGAACATGATTTCGATATTTATGATGCTGGGGCTGGTGAACAATGTCCGGCTCCGAAGGTTTGTGAGTTAGCGGCGCAGCCGGGCGAGCCGGCTGTAAGTGGGCGGCAGGCAACGAGCCGCCAAAGAAAGGATCAGGAGCCCGCGGCGGACCTGCGCGGCAAAAGCGCGGGGAATGCGAGGCGAGTTTCGGCAAACGAGTTTTCGGAGCCGGTGCGGCGGAGATAAGCGCGGTGTGGGCGGCGTTGCCCAGAGCAGCCCGCGCTTTGGGCCTCCGCGATCCGGTTCCGCTATCGCTTAGCCGGTTGAGCGAAGTCCGGCCGGAGTGTACGAGAAGAGGAGTTGCAGACACTCCACTCCGTGGTCCGGCGGCCGGTTGGTCAGGTCGAACCGCCTTTTTCCGTATTCCCACGCTGATCTCGTGTCAGGAGTCCCGCCTCCGGCGGCCAAGGCGGCAGCCGGAAGGGCGATCGTCCCGCGGAGATTCGCGGGAGGGAGGGAAAAGATGAGCAGTAAGGAGATGGTGATCTCGGCCAACCGGCACGAGACCAGAGTCGCGCTTCTCGAAGACGACCAGTTGGTGGAGGTTTACTTTCAGCGGGCGAACGAATATTCGCTGGCGGGAAGCATTCATAAGGGCCGCGTGACGCGGGTTCTGCCGGGGATGCAATCGGCGTTTGTGGACCTGGGCCTGGAGCGGGACACGTTTTTGTACGTGTCCGATTTCCTGGAAGAACACGACGACATCGACCGCGTGACGGGAGACGAGCGGGCTCCGCGGGGAGAACGCGAGCGTGACCGGGGCCGCGGGCCGATGGGCCGCCGGCAGCCCCAGCCGCAGCCCGCACCGGCGCCGCTTGAAGGCGGCCCGGCGGCAGGCACCGAGACCGGGGCGGAAGGCGGCGAACCGACGGCATCGGCCGCGGCGGCGGAACGAAGTCCGCAGGGCGGCGAGGAGCGCGGGGAGCGGAGGGGGCGGCGATCGCGGCGGCGGCGGAATCGCGGCCGGGGTTTCCCGGAGAACAAATACGCGCCGGCGCCGGCGGCCGCCGGGAGCAGCGCCGCGGCGGAACCGGAACTCGAGGAGCCCTTAGGAGAGCGGGCCGAAGGGCAGGCTGGCGCAGGGCTCGCCCCGCTGATTCTTCCGGGCGAGTCGCTGGCGAAATATCGCGCGGCGTCCCCCGAGCCGCCCACGGAATCCGCTTTCGGGGTGGAGGCGAACGGCGATTTAACGGCGGAACCCGCTGTTGAAGGGGAGGCGGGTCCGGAACCGGAAGCCGAAACGGAATACGACGAGCCGATCCACTATCCTCCGGAGAACGCGCTGCCGGACGCTCCCGCGCATCACGCCGAAGCGGGCGCCGGGCAGAGCTATGCCGAACCGGCTGCGGCGGCGGCCGGGGAGCCGCCGGTGGAGGCGGAGCTTGCCGGCGAGCCCGGGGAGGACTCCGGGCCGGCGGTGGCTCCGCTGCTCGACGAAGACGAGGATCGTGATATTCAGGCGATGATCCTGGGGGAAGTGGAAGGCGAGATCGACGCGCTGGAAGAAGAGATCGAGGCCGCCGCGCAGACGCCGGAAGACGCGGAATCCGAGACGCCTTCGCCGGCCGCGGTGGAGCCCGGTGTAGAGGCGGGACTGGCGGAAGCCGCGCCGGCGGGCGAGGAGAGCGGATCGGCGGAGGTGCGCGAGCGCGGCGGGCGGTATCCGCATCGCGTGTCCCGCCGGATGCGCCGCCGCATGCGCGGCCAGCACGGGCAGCCGGCGGAACCGCAGGAAGGCGCACCGGGCGCCGCTCCAGCCGCCGCCCCTGTGGCCGAGCGCACGCGTCCGGCGACTCCGGGGCGGGCACCGGGCGGCCCGACTCCGTCGATCACCGATCTTCTGAAAGAAGGGCAGGAGATTATCGTCCAGATCGCGAAGGAGCCGCTGGGCCAGAAGGGCGCGCGGATCACCTCGCACGTGGCGCTGCCCGGCCGTTACGTGGTGTACATGCCGACGCTCGAGCACATGGGCGTTTCTCGGAAGATCGCCTCCGACGAAGAGCGGCTGCGGCTGAAGCGCATCCTGCAAGGACGGCGTCCCGGGCCGGTGGGCGGCTTCATCACCCGGACGGCGGCGGAGGGCCGCAGCGAAGACGAGATTGCGGCCGACATGGAGTTCCTGTACAAACTATGGCAGGACATCAAGGCCAAGGCCGAGCGCAAACCCGCCCCGGCGCTGTTGCATCACGACCTGGACATCGTGCAGCGGGTGCTGCGCGACCAGCTCACCGACAGCTTCAAGGCCATCTGGATCGATAACGAGGAAGTTTACGAAAACACCGTCCGGTTCGTGGAGCGCTTCCAGCCGGCGCTGGTGAGCAAGGTGAAGCTGTACACGCGCGAGGCTCCGATCTTCGACGCTTTCGGCATCACGTCGGAGCTTGAAAAGGCGCTGCGCCCGAAGGTGTGGTTGAAGAGCGGCGGCTACATCGTGATCAACCAGACCGAGGCGCTGGTGGCCATCGACGTCAACACCGGCAAATTCGTCGGCAAGTCGAACCGACTGGAAGACACCATCGTCAAGACCAACACGGAGGCCATCAAGGAGATCGTGCGGCAGATCCGGCTGCGGGATCTGGGCGGGATCATCGTGATCGACTTCATCGACATGGATGAGCGCAAGAACCGCCAGAAGGTCATGCAGGCGCTCGAAGAGGCCATGCGGGCCGACCGCGCGCCTTATAAGATTCTCCAGTTCAACGATTTCGGGCTGGTGGCGATTACGCGCAAACGCGTCAAGCAGTCGCTGGAGCGGACGCTGTGCTCGCCCTGCCCGTATTGCGAAGGCGCGGGCTACATCAAGAGCGTCCAGACGGTGGTGAGCGAGATTCTGACGGAGGCCCGCAAGATGGCCCCCAGCGTCGAGGGCAAGGACGTGATGCTGCGGGTGCATCCGGACGTCGCCAAGGTGCTCAAGTCGCACCAGAACAAGTATCTGGAAGAGCTGGAGGAGATCCTGCGGCGGCCGGTGCTGGTGAAAAGCGACGCGCTGCTGCACCACGAGAAGTTCGACCTGGCGTAGGGGAGCGGTCCCGGCGGCCGGCTATCTTAGGGGCGGGGTCCGGCGCCCGGAGTTTTCATTCGCTAGACTGAGGGGCATTATGCCTCGTGGGATCGCGCTCTATATTCTGACCGCGTTCGCGGCGCTCGCGCAGGAGCGGGTAGACCTCGACGCCATTCATAGGATCAAGTCCGAAGCGCTCGAAAACTCCAAGGTGATGGAGCACCTGTTCTATCTCACCGATGTGAACGGGCCGCGGGTGACCAACTCGCCGGGCTTTTTCGCCGCGGCGGACTGGGTGGTGAAGCAGCTCGGCGAATGGGGGATTCCGGCGCACCTTGAAAAATGGGGTCCCTACGGGCATGGCTGGAGCTACACCAAGTTTTCGGCGAATCTGATTGAACCGCAGTACGCGCCGCTGATCGGGTTTCCGCTGGCGTTCACCGAAGGGACGAAGGGCCCGGTGACGGGCGAGGTGGTGATGGCGGATCTGGGGACGGAAAAGGACCTGGAGAGCTGGAAGGGGAAGCTGAAGGGGAAGATCGTGCTGCAAGGGCCGCCGCGGGATCTGCCCCTCGACGTGCAGCCGCTGGCGCGGCGCTACACGGAGACCGATCTTTCGACGCTGGCGCTGGCTCCGCAGCCGGTGGCGCCTCGCCCCGGCGGACGGGGCGGTCAAAGTCCGGAAGCCGCGCGGCAGTTTCAGGACAAGCTGGCGGCATTTCTGCGGGAGGAAGCGCCGGCGGTGGTAGTCCGGGGCGCGGGCGGGCGCAGCGAGTCGGGCACGGTGTTCGGCCAGGGCGCGCAGCGCGATCCGAAGCAGGCTCCGCTGCCTCCGGTGGTGGCGCTGACGCCGGAACATTACAACCGGCTGGTCCGCCTGGTGCAGCACCAAGTCCGGGTGAAAGTCGAGGTCGAGATCCAGACCAAGGCGGAGGACGGCACGGATTCGGTGAACGTGATCGGGCAGATCGACGGCGGGCGCAAGAAAGACGAAGTCGTGATGATCGGGGCGCATCTGGATAGCTGGCAGGGAGGCACGGGGGCGACCGACAACGCGGCGGGCAGCGCGGTGATGATCGAGGTCATGCGCATCCTGAAGACTCTGAACCTCAGGCTCGACCGCAGCGTGCGGATGGGGCTGTGGAGCGGGGAGGAAGAAGGGCTGCTGGGATCGCACGCCTACGTCAAGGAGCATTTCGCCGACCGCGAAACCATGAAACTCGCGCCGGAGCACGCCAAGCTCGACGGCTATTTCAACGTGGATAATGGCAGCGGCAAGATTCGCGGGGTCTACCTACAGGGCAACGACATGATGAGGCCGGTGTTTGAGGCATGGCTGAAGCCGTTCGCGGATATGGGCGTGACGACGGTGAGCATTCGCAATACGGGGGGGACGGATCACCTGTCGTTCCACGAGGTGGGGCTGCCGGCGTTCCAGTTCATTCAGGATCCGCTGGATTACGAATCGCGGACGCACCATTCGAACATGGACGTTTACGATCACGTGCAGGCGCCCGACCTGATGCAGGCCGCCGCGGTGGTGGCCTCCGTGGTGTATCACGCGGCGAACCGTGAGGAGATGCTGCCGCGGCCGCCGCTGCCGAAGCCGCAACCGCGGCGCGAGGGGGCTCCGGCGGGAGCGACCCACAGCGCGAACTAAGCGGGGGGAGGGGATGCCGCCACAGCCCGGCGCTGCCGCGCGGGGTGGCGCGCGGCGGGCGAGGCATGGGGTTAGCTACCTCGATACAATTGGGAAGACGAAAGGAAGGCGGTCTATGTCAGACTACAAACATCCTGAAACGCTTGTGTCCACGGAGTGGGTAGCTCAGCACAGCAAAGACCCGAATGTCCGGGTAGCGGAAGTGGACGTGGACACCAGCGAATATTCCAAGGGCCACGTTCCCGGCGCAATCGGGTGGAACTGGACCACGCAGCTCGCCGACACCATCCGCCGGGATATTCTCTCGAAGTCCCAGTTCGAACAGTTAATGAAGGACTCCGGGATTTCGAATGACACCACGGTGGTGCTGTACGGGGACAACAACAACTGGTTCGCGGCCTGGGCGCTGTGGCAGATGAAGATGTACGGGCACAAAGACGTACGGATCATGAACGGGGGGCGGAAGAAGTGGATTGCGGAAGGGCGGGAGCTAACCACCGACATTCCGAACGTGAAGCCGTCCAGCTACACGGCCAGCGGGCCCGACAATTCCCTGCGCGCGTTTCTCGACCAGGTGCAGGCCGCGGTACAAGGCAAAAACGCAGCGCTGGTGGATGTGCGCAGCCCCGCCGAGTTTACGGGCGAGATTTTGGCGCCTCCGGGACTTCCGGAAACATGCCAGCGCGGAGGGCACATTCCTGGGGCGCGCAGCATTCCGTGGAGCAAGGCCTGCAACGACGACGGCACCTTCAAATCCTATGATGAGCTGAAGGCGCTGTACAGCAGCGAGGGCGTGGATGGCTCCAAGCCGATTGTCGCGTATTGCCGCATTGGCGAGCGCTCCAGCCACACCTGGTTTGTGCTGAAGTATCTGCTCGGCTACGACAATGTCCGCAACTACGATGGCTCGTGGACGGAGTGGGGCAACCTGGTGGGCGCGCCCGTGGAGCGCGGCTCGGCGCAATCGGCAAAGGCTTGAGGGGCATGAAGGCCGAAGAGTATCAGCAACGCGAACTGGAAATCGAAGGCTGGCCGGTGAAGCTGGTCAGCTACCGTTTGGGGGAGACGTATCACTGCACGCTGGATAACGTCTCGCCGGGCGCAACGATCGCGCGAACCACGGGCTCCACCCGGGAAGAAGCGGAGAGCAAGGCGATCCGCAGCGCCGGGCAAAAGCTGGCGGCCACCACACGTCGCGCGATCTAAGCCCTTGGCCACCGCGACTACGTTCGGCACGCCGCTGACGGGCATCCGCCGGCTGGAGATGGTGGTGCTTCTGGGCACGTTGACCGCGTTCGCGCCCCTGAGCATCGATATGTATCTGCCGGCGCTGCCGGCGCTCCAGGCGTATTTTCACACCACCGAAGGCGAGGTCCAGCTTACGCTGGCGTCGTTCTTCATCGGGTTCGCGCTGGCGCAATCGCTGTACGGGCCGGTGGCGGACCGTTTCGGACGCAAGCCGCCTCTGTACCTCGGGATGCTGCTGTACGTAGTGGCGTCGACGGCGTGCGCGCTGGCGCTCTCGGTGCGGGCGCTGACGGCGTTCCGCCTGCTGCAAGCGCTGGGAGCGTGCGCCGGCGGCGTGATGGCGCGCGCGATGGTGCGCGATCTGTTCCCGCCCGAGGAAACGCGCCGCGTCTATTCGGCACTGATCCTAGTGATGGGGGTTTCGCCGCTGGTGGCGCCGCTGTTCGGAAGCTACCTGCTGCTGTGGTTCGGATGGAAGGCGATTTTCCTGAGCGTAGCGGCGGTGGGGCTGGTGGCCACAATCGGGATGCATTTCCGGCTGCCGGAGACGCTGCCCTCGGCGCAGCCGCTGTCGCTGGGGTACGTGTTCCAGACCTACGGCGATCTCATAAGAGACCGCTATTTTCTGGGGGCGACGCTGGCCACGGGGTTCAGCTCGGCGGGCATGTTCGCGTATATTGCGGGCGCGCCGTTCGTGTTCATCAATATTTTCGGGATGAAGCCCGACGGCTTCGCGTGGCTGTTCGGGATCAACGCGGCGGCCGTCGTGGTGGGCTCACAGATCAACGGGCGGGTGCTGCACGGCCACGCTCCGGAGCGGCTGATGCGCCACTCGGCGTTCGTGCAATGCGCGGCGGGCGTGGCGCTGATTGCGGCGGCGGCGATGCGAACCGGCGGGATGCTGGCCATCGCCTTGCCGCTGTTCGTTTACATGGCGACCATCGGGTTCGTATTTCCCAACGCGGTCGCCGTGGCGATGGCGCATCACGGGAAGATCGCGGGCATGGCGTCGGCGCTGCTGGGCACGCTGCAATTCAGCATGGCCGCGGCGGTAGTGTTCATTTTGGGGGCCATCGACAGCGCCACGGTGTGGCCGATGTCGGCGGCGATCTGCGTGTGCGGGACGCTGGGCGTGGCCACGCACATGATTCTTTTACGGAAAGCGTCGATCTGAAGCCTATGTATACAGCCAGTTCCGCCTTTATCGAAGCCCTGAATGACGCGGGCGTTTCCTACATCTTCGCCAACTTTGGCAGCGACCATCCCGGCCTGATCGAAGCGCTGGCGCAGGCTCAGGCCACGGGCCAGCCCACGCCGAAGGTGATCACGTGTCCGAATGAGTTCGTGGCGCTGACCTGCGCGCAGGGCTACACGCAATACACAGGCCGGGCGCAGGCCGTGGTGGTGCACGTCGAATGCGGCACGCAGTCGCTGGCCGGCGCGGTGCACAATGTGTCGCGCTGCCGGGTGCCGGTGTTGATTTACGCGGGGGCGTCGCCCTACACGCAGGAAAGCGAGCTGCGCGGCACCCGCAGCGAGTTCATCCACTGGCTCCAGGACGTTTTCGATCAGCGCGGCATCGTGAGGCCCTACATGAAGTACGACAACGAGCTGCGCACCGGGCGCAACCTGAAGCAGATGGTGCATCGCGCGCTCCAGTTCGCCTACAGCGACCCGCAGGGTCCCGCGTATCTGATGGCTCCGCGCGAAGTGATGGAGGAAGAGGTCCCGCGGATCGATGTGGATCCGGGGCGGTTCGCCGCGATCGAGCCGGCGGCGCTGCCGCCCTCGGGCGTCGAGGAGATCGCGCAAGAGCTGCGCTCGGCGAAGCGGCCGCTGGCGGTCACCACCTACCTGGGGCGCAATCCCGCGGCAGTCGACGAGCTGGTGCGGCTGGCGCGCTGCACAGGAATGGGCGTGGTGGAGTCCGTCCCGACGTATCTGAATTTTCCGAGCGATCATCCGCTCCTGGTGGCGAGCCAGGGCAACGAGCCAGTGCAGAACCGGGCGCTGGAGGAAGCCGATTTCGTTCTGGTGCTGGATAGCGACGTGCCCTGGATTCCCAAGGTCAACCAGCCGAATCCGCAGGCGCGGATCTATCACATCGACGTCGATCCGATCAAGCAGAACATGCCGCTGTGGTACATTCCGGCCAAGCGCGTGTTTCGCGCCGACAGCGCGACCGCGCTGCGGCAGATCCACGACCGGCTGGGCTCGGGCGTGGACGCGGCGCTGGTAGCCGAGCGCACCGCGCACTACACGCGGATGCACGACGAGCGCGAGACGCGGCTGGCGGCGGCCGAGCAGCTCCCCGGGGAAACGATCACGGCGGAATATCTGACAGCGTGCGTGCGCGACCACATCGACGCCGATACCGTGGTGTTGAATGAAGGCATCACGAATTACATGGCGATTAACGATCACATCCGGCGGACGCGGCCGAAGACGCGGTTCACCAGCGGCGCGAGCTCGCTGGGGTGGAACGGCGGGGCGGCGGTGGGGATCAAGCTGGCTGCGCCGGAGAAAACCGTGCTGAGCCTCACCGGCGACGGCTCCTATATGTTCAGCCAGCCTTCGACGGTTCATTGGATTGCGAAGCGGTACGCGGCTCCGTTTCTCCACGTGGTGTACAACAATCGGGGCTGGCGCGCGCCGAAATTTTCGGCGCTTTCCGTGCATCCCACCGGCTACGCGAGCAAGTCCGGCGATATCGGAGTGGCGTTCGATCCGCCGCCGGATTACGCGCGCATCGCGGCGGCGGCGGGCGGGGCGTTTGCAAAGACGGTCAAGCGTCCCGACGAACTCGGCCCGGCCATCGAAGAAGCGCTGCACGCGGTACGGGTGGAGGGCCGGTCCGCCGTTCTCGACGTCTGGCTGGAGCACCTGATGGGACCCGGGCGGTAAGGTCCCGTACCCTGGCCGGGCGGGCGAACGTCCAAAAGGGGAAGAAGGAAGCCCTTGGGCTTTCATTCCACAGGCGTATGACTGGGACAGGCATACTGCGGCTTTTTGCGGCGGCGGGCGCGCTGGCGGGGCCGGTTTGGGCGCAGCCGCGGCCGATCGACACACAACGAAGCGTCATTACGATTCACGTGGGCAAAGCCGGGCTGCTCTCGGCGGCCGGGCACGAGCACACGGTGACCGCGCCGATCGCTTCGGGCGAACTCGACGATTCCGCCGCACCGCGGGCCGCCTTCACCGTGGACGCCGCGTCGTTGCAGGTGCAGCCGGACGCGAAAGTCAGCGCCAAAGACCAAGCCGAGATTCAGAACAACATGCAGACCAAGGCGCTCGAAAGCGCCCGGTATCCGCGCATTGAGTTTCGCTCCACCGCGGCCGCGGCGAAGGGCGCGGACGCCTGGCACGTGGACGGTATCCTTACTCTGCACGGCGTCTCCAAGCCCATCGGCGTGGAGGTGCGAAGGCAGGGCGGGGCTTACACCGCCGACGTGCGCTTAAAGCAGACCGACTTCGGCATGCAGCCGATTTCAGTGGCCGGCGTGGTGAAGGTGAAAAACGAGCTGGATCTGCATTTCGAGATTTACGCGAAGTGAAGCCGCCGCCGCTTCCGAGCCGCGACCGCCGGGGAGCGGGCTAGCGGGGCTGGGTGACCACGTCGATGAGCGCGGGCTCGCCTTTTTTCACGCGCTCGATGCCGCGCTTCAGCGCCGCTTGCAGATCGTTGGGATCGGTGATGGGGCCCTGGGCGTAGAGGCCGTAGCCTTCGGCCAGCTTGGCGTAGTTGATCTCGGGGTCCCACAGCTTGGTGCCGATGTGGCAGCGGTCCTGGCCGCGCTGGCGCTGGCTGGCGCGGCGCTCGAGGATCATGACCTCGGCGTGATAGCCGCGATTGTTGTGCATGATGGTGAGCAGCGGGATGCGATGGTGGGCCGCGGTCCACAGCACGCCGGGGGCGTAGTTCATGTCGCCGTCGCACTGGATATTGATGGACAGGCGGCCGTGCTTCTTATTCGCGAGGGCCGCGCCCACCGAGGCCGGGGCATTGTAGCCGATGCCGCCGGCGCCCTGCCCGCCGATGTACTGATAGGTCTTGTCGAAGTTCCACAGGCGGTTCGGCCAGCCGCTGATGAAGCCCTGCCAGGAGACCAGCGACCAGTCTTCCTTTTCGATCAGCGGCCAAAGCTCCGCGCACAGGCGATTCAGGGCGACGGGGCTCGCGTTCCAGCCCATCTGCGCCTGTTCGATCTCGCGGATGCGCTGTTTCCGGTGGGCCTCGGCGATTTTCGCGCCGCGCTGCTGGGCGGCACGTTTGCGGTCCGCGGTCATGAGCTTCTTACAGGCTTCGATGAGCGAAGGCAGGGTGGCCTCGGCGTCCGCTCCGATATCCAGGTCCAGGTCTGCGCCGTAGTGGCCGAAGTCCTGGATATTGCTTTTCATGAAGAGGTCCATGGCGGAGACGTTGATGGTCTTGGCGCCGCGGGCTCGACTGGCGCGCGCGGTGGCCGCCACGTCGGCGACTTCCAGGCACAGCGTCACGTCGGGCTGATAGCCGGGGCCGCCCGAGCCCGCCAGCGGGTGGCGGTTCGGAAATTCCATGCGCTCGGTGCTGTTCACGGGAGCCTGCAAGGTCTCGGCGAGTTCCACCAGCAGCTTCATGCCGTTGGGGGTGCGCACGGTGCGCTGGCTGAGGATCAGAGGGCGCTCGGCGTTGACGAGCATCTTCGCGGCCTGGGCCACGGCTTCGGAATCGCCGGCGGGCGGCGAGGTCAGCGTCAGCTTGGGCACCCTCAAATTGGGGTGCGGGTTCGGATCGGTCTGCGTCTCGTGGCTGGCGACGATCAGCACCGGCCCCATCGGGGGGGTCATGGCGATCTTGTAGGCGCGGACGGCGGCTTCCCCGAAGGCGCCCAGGGAGACCGGGGCGTCGTCCCACTTGGTGAAGTCGCGGACCAGGTGGCCCATGTCGTTGGCGCTGTGATAGGACTGCACGCCCGCGCCGCGCACCGCCGCATCGGCATGGTTGCCGACCACCAGATAGACCGGCACGCGATCGGCATAGGCGTTGTAGATGGCCATGGAGGCGTGCTGCAAGCCGACGGTTCCGTGCATCAGGGCCATCATCGGCTTGCCTTCGATCTTGGCGTAGCCGTGCGCCATAGCCACCGAGGATTCCTCGTGGCAGCAGGTGAGGAACTCCGGCATGGAGTTGTTGCCGTAGTTAATCAGGGATTCGTGGAGGCCGTCGAAGGTCGAGCCGGGATTGGACGCGCAATATTCCAGGTTGAGCGACTTTAGCACGTCCACCATGTAATCCGAGCCGGGGTTCACCACCACCCGGGCTTCTCCGCCCTCGAGCGGCGGCGGCGCCGGTTCGGTGTCCCGCGCGAGCGTGGTGGGGTTAGGACGGGCGCCTCCGTTGCGGCGCGCGGGCGGTTCGGCCTGCTGCGCGCGCAGAGCGGGCGGGGTCGAGACCAATGCCGCGGCTCCGGCGGCGGCGCCCTTCAAGAAATTCCGGCGAGCAAGAGAAGAGGTCTTGATTTTGGCCATGGCAAGATCATCCCATCATGGCCGGAAAGGGAAGTCAAGTCAGGCAAGGCTTCCCCTTGACTCGCACGCCCCCAGGTTATAAGGTCACTCTGCGTGAGGGGTGAGCGTTATTCCGGCGCGGCGATGGTTCTGGCGGCGCTCGCCGCGAGCGCGCTGCCGGCGAGAGCGCTGGCGGTGTGCGCCGACCCCGACTATCTGCCGTACTCCAACCGGGCCGGCGAGGGTTTCGAGAACAAGGTGGCCGAGGCGGTGGGGAAGGCGTTGGGCGAAAAGGTGATCTATACGTGGGCCAGCTATCGCGGCCACGGCGGATTTTCGCAGTTTCTGGCCTCCACGCTCGACTCGAAAAAATGCGACGTGGTCATGAGCCTGCCCTACGGCAGCCGCGAGGAACTGACCACCAAGCCATACTACATCTCCTCCTACGTTTTCGTGTTTCCGAAGGCGAAGAACTATTCGATTTCCACGATGGATTCTCCGGCGCTGAAAAGGTTGAAAATCGGCTTCGAGCGGGATACACCGGCGGAAGAGGCGATCAAGCTGCGGGGCATGATTCCGCGAGCCACGGGCTTCGACGTGGCGGACGATCCGGAGCAGTCTCCGGCGGTGATGTTGAAGGCGCTGGCCGCGGGGAAAATCGACGTGCTGATCACCTGGGAACCTTCCATCGGTTCATTTCTCCGCAATTATCCGAACTTCGCCGTCGTGCCGGTCCCCAACTCGCGGGCGCTCGGCGCGCCGGAGCAATATTCGTTCCCGATGTCCATGGCCGTTCGCAACGGCGATCAGGCCACGAAGAAGAAGCTCGACGCAGTCATCGATCAGCATCAGGCGGAGCTGGACGTGGTGCTGGCGCGGGCGGGAGTCAGGTTATTCGGGCCGCAGGACAAATAAGCTTTGCGAAGATTCCTCCCATTTTTGGCGATCGCGGCGGGGCTGGCCCAGGAGCCGGGCGAAAAACTGGTTTCGGAAAACGACTGCTCCTCCTGTCACGCCGCGGATAAACAGGTGGTGGGCCCTTCCTATGCGGCCATTGCGAAAAGATACGCGGGGCAGCCCGCGGCCGTGGGCAAGCTGGCCGCGCGGATTCGAGAGGGCGGCTCGGGCGTTTGGGGCGATGTAGAGATGACGGCGCACCCCGGCCTGAAGGACTCCCAGGCGCGGCAGATGGCCGCCTGGATTCTAACCGTCCAGCCGGGCGCCGCGGCGGCGGGCGCGGGCTCCGGCAAAACGTACAGCTACAAGCTCAAGAACGGCTCCACGCGCCAGCTCGATTTCCCCATCTACGCCGAAGGCAAAGCTCCCAAGGTCACCAAAGACATCTTCAAAGGCTACGCGCTCTACAACTCGTACTGCTATCGCTGCCACGGCACCGACGCCACCGGCGGCGAGCTCGCGCCGGATCTCCGCATGTCGCTCAATTCCGGCATGACGCAGCAGAGATTTCTGTCGGTCGCCATGGCCGGCAAGAAAGACAAGGGCATGCCGGGCTGGGCGGGCTTTCTCGATCCGCCGGACGTGCTCAAAATCTATCGTTACGTGAAGGGGCGGAGCCTGGATTTGATTCCCGCCGGCAGGCCTCCGTCCGAACAGGACTGAATCGCGCAGCCAGTCTGGCCGGCTGCGGATGAGCGAAAGGAGATCGCGAAAATGAAACGGATCATTCCTCTGTGCTATTTGTCTGTTTGCAGCCTTGCCCTGATTCTTTCCGGCTGCGGCTCCCGCACGGGCGTCGCCGACAAGCAGGAGTCCAGCGACTGGACCATTCCTCTGGGCAGCTACAGCGCGGTGCGCCACAGCGCCCTGAAACAGATCGACACGAGCAACGCGAGCAAGCTGCGGCTCGCCTGGGAGATGTCCACGGGCACGCTGCGCGGGCAGGAGGGGCAGCCGCTGGTGGTCGGCAACATGCTGTATTTCGAAAGCTCCTACCCGAATTACGTATACGCGGTGAATCTTGACGATGTGGGCAAGATCGCCTGGAAATTTTCGCCGGAGCAGGACAAGTTCGCGCCCTCGGTGGCGTGCTGCGACAACGTGAATCGCGGCGTGGCGTACGGCGACGGCAAGATTCTCGCGGCGGCGCTGGATACCAAGCTCTACGCGCTGGACGCCAAGACCGGCAATGTACTGTGGACCGCGACCAATGGCGACCCCCAGCTCGGCCAGACGATGACCAGCGCGCCGCTGGTCGTAAAAGACAAAGTGATCGTGGGGATCGCGGGTGGAGAGTACGGGGTCCGCGGCTACATCACGGCTTACGATCTGAACAGCGGCAGGCGGGTCTGGCGGGCCTACAATGTGGGCCCCGATCAGGACCTTCTGTTCGATCCGCAGAAGACCATGGACGGCGCGACCGGCATGCCGGTGGGCGAAAATTCGAGCCTGAAGACCTGGAGGGGCGACGAGTGGAAGCTGGGCGGCGGCACCACCTGGGGCTGGTACAGCTACGATCCGCAGCTTAATTTGTTCTATTACGGCAGCGGCAATCCGGGCACGTGGAATCCGACGCAGCGGCCGGGCGATAACAAGTGGTCCACGACGATTTTTGCGCGCAACCCGGACACGGGAGTCGCGGCGTGGGCGTACCAGATGACACCGCACGACGAATGGGATTATGACGGCATCAACGAAGGCGTTCTCTCCGACAGCACGATCGACGGCCAGACGATACCGACGCTGACGCACTTCGACCGCAACGGCTTCGCTTACGTGCTGGACCGGCGCAACGGCAAACTGCTGCGGGCCACCAAATTCGATCCGTCGACGAATTGGGCCAAGGAGATCGATCTGAAGACGGGGCGGCCCGTGCTCGACGCGGCGAAGGAAACGCACGAGGATCAGAACGTCAAAGAAATCTGTCCCGCGGCGCAGGGTGCGAAAAATCATCAGCCGGCTTCCTACGACGCGCGCACCAAGCTGTTTTACGTAGGCACGAATCACATTTGCATGGACTACCAAGCCTTCGCGGTGAAGTATAAAGCAGGATTCCCGTACGTCGGCGCGATCCTCAGCATGTACCCCGCCGATCACGGCAACGTGCGCGGGCGGCTGATTGCTTACGACGCCGCATCAGGTGAAACGAAGTGGTCGGTGGACCACACCTGGCAGGTGTACAGCGGGCCGCTCACCACCGACGGCAACGTGCTGTTCTACGGCACGCTGGATGGCTGGTTTAAGGCCGCCGACGAGAACACCGGCAAGGATCTTTATTCCTTCCACGCACCCTCCGGGATTATCGGCAACCCCATGACGTACATGTATAAGGGCAAGCAGTACGTGGCGGTGCTCTCCGGCGTGGGCGGATGGGCCGCGATCGGCCTGGCCGAAGGCTTGACCAAAGGCACCGAAGGCCTGGGAGCAGTGGGACTCACCACTTCGCTGGCCGATTACACCAACCTGGGCGGCACGCTCCTGGTATTTTCCTTGGAGTAAATTTTATTGGAGTGAATATGAAACGTGCAATTTTCGCGCTCCTGCCTGCGGCGGCGCTCCTGGTTTCCGCCGCCGATATCCACCACGCCGCGCCGAAGATGAAGCGGTTTCTGACCAAGCCGCTGGTCCTTGAGGATCAGGGCAGTTTCTTTATCGGCGGGGTCGCGAAGGTCACCCGCTACGCATCGGCGCCGACGCCCAACAATCAGAACCAGCCCGCGCCGAACCAAATCACCATCGGCCAGATGTACGTGCAGTTCCAGATCCCGCAGAACAAAAAGCGCGGGTTTCCGCCGGTGATCATGGTTCACGGCTCGTCGCATACGGCGGCGTGCCTGGAAGCCACGCCCGACGGCCGGGAGGGCTGGTATCCGTACTTCGTCCGCAAGGGCATCTCGACGTATTTAGTGGATCAGGCCGGCCGGGGGCGGTCGGGCTTCGACGAATCCGTCATCCTGGAAGCCGCCGCGATGATCCAGGCAGGCGACGTGCAAAACGGCTTGAAGCTGCTGCCTAGTTTCCAGCGCATCACCGACAACGGCGCATGGAACGCGTGGTTCGGGCGCCTGGAACCTCCGGGATCGAACATCCTCACCGGGAAGCTGATCCGGCACGGCGATCCGGAGGAACACGCCCCGCAAAAGACCGGCTACTTCCCGGCGTATCCTTTCGACGCCGACCCGGACATTGCCGCCCGCCACGGCGCGATCGGGCCGGCTCCGGCGGGGCCCAACAACTATTACGCGCTCGATTATTACAAGGAGCTGGTGCCGAACGCGGAATCGACCCTGCCGGGTTCGATCTGCAACACGTGCGACCCCAAGGAGATCGCGCCCGCCAATACCTGGACTCCGCTGGATCTCGCGCTGCTGGTGGAAAAGCTGGGCGGCGCGGTGGTGGCGACGCACTCGCAATCGGGGATCATGGGCCACCACATGGCGCGCATCCTGAAGGAGCGCGGGCATCTGGATCTGTTGAAGGGCCTGATTACGATCGAAGGCTCGTGCTCGCTGCCCAATAGCGGGCTGGCGGCCGGGGACTTCGACAACATTCCTTATCTGGCGCTGAAGGGCGATTACACACCGGCCAGCGAGGTCTGCCAGGCTACGGTCGATCAGATCAACGCCCGGCGGGCGGCGGGCCAGGGCGTAGCCAAGGCGGAGTATATCAAGCTGGACGAGACCGGCAACCCGGTGTTCAAAGGCACGACGCACATGATGATGGACGGGGCGAATAATCTGGAAGTCGCCGATGTGATCCTGAACTGGGCGGATGAAAATATCCCCGCCGGCAAGGGGGCCGCGAAGCGGGCGAAGAAGTAAACGGAGCGCGCGGCCGGGGGGCTTATTGCAGCGGCAGATCGCCCTGCCCGCCGGAACCGTCAGGGGACCCGTTGGCGGCGCCGGTATCCGGAATGAGGCTCGCCGCGGCGACCTGATCGCCTTGCTCCAGCGTGACCAGCTTGACGCCCTGGGTTGAGCGGCCGGCCTGGCGGATCTCGCTCGAGTCGATGCGGATGATCTGGCCCTGCTTGGTGATGATCATCAGCTCGGAGTCTTCTTTCACCGAAAGAATCGCCACTACCTTGCCGATCTTCGGCGTGGTCTTCATATTGATTACGCCCTTGCGCCCGCGGGCCGTCAGACGATAATCCTCAAGCGGCGTCCGCTTGCCGAATCCGTTTTCGGAGATCGAAAGAATCAGCCCCTGTTTGCCGACCACCTCGGCGCCCACCAGGTAATCGCCCTCTTCCAGCTCCATGCCGCGCACGCCGCGCGCCGGACGGCCCATGGCCCGCACATCGTGCTCGGAGAAGCGGCACGCCATGCCCTCGTGGGAGCCCAGGAAAATGTCGTCGTGGCCGCTGGTGAGGCGGGCGGCCAGCAGTTCGTCGCCTTCGTCCAGCCCCATCGCGATAATCCCGCGGGACATGATGTTATCGAACTCGGTCAGCCCGCACTTCTTGATGACGCCCTGCTTGGTGACCATCACGATGTACTTATCCGCCACGAACTCCTTGACGGGCAGGAAGGCCGTGACGCTTTCCTCGGGCTGCAAGTTGATCAGGCCGGAGCAGTGTTTGCCCTTGCCGCTGGTGGCCGCGTCCGGAATTTCGTAAATCTTCAGCGAATAGACCCGCCCCTTATTAGTGAAGAACAGCAGGTAGGCGTGGGTGGAAGCGATGATCAGGTGCTCCACCACGTCTTCGGCGCGGGTGGCCATGCCGATGCGGCCCTTGCCGCCGCGTGACTGCCGCCGGTAGGTGTCGACCGCGGTGCGCTTGAGATAGCCGCCGCGCGTGACGGTCACCGCGACGTCCTCCATCTGCACCAGGTCCTCCAGTTTGATCTCGCCGGTGTCCTCGACGATCTGCGTGCGGCGCTCGTCGCCGAAGTCTTTTTGCACTTCCTTGAGCTCTTTCACGATCAGCGCCCGCAGCACTTTTTCGGAGCCGAGAATTTCCAGGTATTCGGCGATTTTTTTCTGAATATCGGCGAGTTCTTCGAGAATTTTCTGCTGCTCCATGCCGGTCAGCCGCTGGAGTTGCAGTTCGATGATGGCTTGCGCCTGTTTCTCAGTGAACTCGAATTTGGCGATCAATCCGTCGCGGGCTTCTTTGGGGGTCCGCGATTCGCGAATCAGCATGATCACCGCGTCCAGATTGTCCAGCGCCTTCTTGAAGCCGAGCAGGATGTGCTCGCGCTCGCGGGCCTTGCGCAGCAGGTAATCGGTGCGCCGCCGGACCACGTCGATGCGGTGCTCGATGAAGCGCTTCAGCGCCTCGATGAGCGGAAGCTCGCGCGGCTGGCCGTTGACGATCGCCAGAAGAATGACGCCGAAATTGACCTGAAGCTGGGTGTGCTTGTACAGGTTGTTCAGGATGACTTCGGCCTGCTCGCCGCGCTTCAGCTCGAAGACGATGCGCATGCCTTCGCGATCGCTTTCATCGCGAATTTCCGCAATGCCCTCGATTTTTTTGTCGTTCACCAGCGCCGCGGCGGATTCGATCAGCCGGGCCTTATTCACCTGGTAGGGGATTTCGGTGACGACGATGGCTTCGCGGTCCTTGCCGATCTTTTCGGTAGCGGCTTTGGCGCGAACTTTCAAGGATCCCCGTCCCCGGGCGAAATATTCGGCGATCCCTTCGCGCCCCAGAATCAACCCGCCGGTGGGAAAATCCGGCCCCTGGACGATTTCCGCGATCCGCGCGAGCTGGGTCTTGGGGTTCTGCACCAGCTCGATGCAGGCCTCGACGATTTCGTTCAGGTTGTGCGGCGGAATCTTGCTGGCCATGCCGACCGCGATGCCTTCGCTGCCGTTGATCAGCAGGTTAGGAACGCGCGCCGGCAGCACTTCCGGCTGTACTTCGGTTTCGTCGTAATTCGGAAGAAAATCGACCGTCTCTTTGTCGATATCCTCGAGCAGGGACTCCGCGATGCGGGAAAGCCGGCATTCAGTGTACCGCATGGCCGCGGGCGGATCGCCGTCCACGGAGCCGAAATTCCCCTGCCCGTCCACCAGCGGATAGCGCATGGAAAACGGCTGGGCCATGCGCACCAGCGCGTCGTAAATGGCCATGTCGCCGTGGGGATGGAGTTTGCCCATGACGTCGCCGACGACACGGGCGCACTTCTTGGTGGGGCGATTGAAGTGCAGGCCCATCTCGTTCATCATGTACAGCGTGCGCCGGTGGACCGGCTTCAGGCCGTCGCGAACGTCGGGCAGCGCCCGTCCCACGATGACGCTCATGGCGTAATCGAGATACGAGCGCCGCATCTCGTCTTCGATGTTGACGGGGACTAGATTTTTCGAGCCGCCGTCGCCGCCGCCCAACGGAATCGGGCTGCCAGACGGCGGAACGGTCGGGTCCTGAGGATCTGCCAAGCGGATGCTCCTTAACCTGCTAGCTTGTGGGACAGGGCGTCGCCCTGGCACGCCCGGAAGGGCTCTGAAAGCTCTATTTTAGCAAGCGGAGCCGCGGCCTTTCACGCGTATTTACCAGCGATTGCGGGAGCGGCCGCCGCCGTTGCCGCCGCGAAAGCGGCCGGCTCCGGCATGCTCGGCTTTGGGCCGGGCCTCGTTGACGTTCATGGCGCGGCCATTGAGGTCGCGGCCGTTCAACTCGGCAATGGCGCGCTCGGCCTCGGCGTCATTCGTCATTTCGACGAATCCGAACCCGCGAGGCTGCCCGGTGTCCCGGTCGGTAATCAAATTGACACGCTCGACGGCGCCGTACTGCTCAAATGCGGCCCGGACGGCATCCTCGGTAGCTCCAAAGCTCAGGTTTCCAACAAAAATATTCTTCATGCAATTTCCTTTTTTCTTGAGTTGCAGAGGTGAATCGGGGCGGGATCGGACGAGGGCGGTACGAACCGGACGAAACGAAACAGCCAAAACTGACGAACTGCGAACTTTAATCTATCATCGCACGAAACCCGTGCGGATTCAAGAGCAAGATGGCGCACCACTGGAAGATGCCGGGGGCTGATTCCGTTTCAGCGAGCGGCTCAACGCCGGAGCAGGAGCGCGGGGGGGGAGCGCGGTGGCATTGACGCCTGCCGCTGCTCACGATAGAATTCGCTGGGGAGAAAAGGTCTGGAGCAACTTCGACTTCCGGAGGTGAACTGAGATGAAGGCCGCAGGGATTCTACTGAGCGGGCTGGCCTGCACGTTGTCTGGTCCGGGCATCGCGGCGGAACTGAATGTCAAGCCGCCCACGTTCACCAAGGATGTGGCTCCGATTCTTCAGGAGAAATGCCAGAGCTGCCACCGGGAAGGCCAGATGGCGCCGATGGCGCTGGTCAGCTATGAGCAGGTCCGCCCGTGGGCCAAGGCGATCAAGACTCGGGTGGTGGCGCGGCAAATGCCGCCCTGGCACCTCGACAAGACGGTCGGGATTCAGGAATTCCAGAACGACATGTCGCTCAGCGACGAGCAGATCGCGGTGATCGCGCGCTGGGTGGACGCGGGCGCGCCGCAGGGCGATCCCAAGGACATGCCTCCGCCGAAGCAGTGGCCAAAAGATGACGGCTGGCAGCTTGCGAAGCAGTTCGGGCCGCCGGACCTGGTGCTGAAGTCCGAGCCATACACCATGTCGGCCAAAGGCCAGGACGTATGGTTCAAGCCGCTGACCCCGATTCCGCTTACCGAGCCGCGGTGGGTTCGCGCGGTGGAGATGCGGCCCGCAACGCCCGCCGGCCGGAAGATCACGCACCATGCGCTCGCCTACTTGCAGCAGGAGGAGCCGGGTACCAATACCGGCCCGGTCAGCCAGGGGCTGTTGATGGAATGGGCCGTCAACAAAAACTTCGACATCTACAAGCCCAATACCGGAAAACTGATTCTGCCGGGCGCGCGGATCTGGTGGGAAATGCATTACCACGCCGTCGGCGAAGAGATTCGCGATCACGTGGAACTGGCGGTGTACTTCTACCCCAAGGGGCAGGAGCCCAAGTACCGCACCTACTTGACGGCGTTTCCCGCCACGCCAAGCAACGGCGCCGCGCTAGGCGGGGCGACGCTGGACATTCCGCCGAACTCGATCGCGCAGACCGAAGGGTACACGGCGCTGAAGGCCCCGGCGATACTGGAGAATTTCCAGCCGCACATGCATTTGCGCGGCAAGGCGATGCTGCTTGAAGCGATTCTGCCGGACGGCAGCAAGCGCACCCTCAGCTATGTGGACCATTTCAACTTCAACTGGATGACGAACTACATCTACGCGGATGAGGCCGCGCCGGTGCTGCCCAAAGGAACCATCATTCACGTGGTGGCCTGGCACGACAACACCACCAACAACAAGAACAATCCTGACCCGAATCAGTGGGTGGGGTGGGGCGACCGGACGGTGGATGAGATGGCTCACGCATGGGTCAACGTAACGTATATCAGCGAAGAAGACTATCAGGCGTGGCTGGCCAAGCACTCGCCCAAGCAGGAAGCGCGCTCGCGAAACGATCCATGAGGCAGTGGGTATGGGCTGCGGCTGCCGCCGCCGTGGCGTTCGCGCAACAAACCTACGAAATCCAGCCGCCGCACGATTCCGGCCAAAGCGTCACGCCGGCCTACGAAGGCTGGTTTGCGAATCCGGACGGCACGTTCAGCATCCTGTTTGGATATTTCAACCGCAATTTTAAGCAAGAACTGGATATTCCGGTGGGTCCCGACAACCGCATCGAGCCGGGCCCTCCCGATCAGGGCCAGCCGACTCACTTCCTGACGCGGCGACAGTGGGGCATGTTCACGGTCACGGTTCCCAAGGATTTCGGCACGAAGAAGATAACTTGGACGCTGACGGCGAATGGCTCGACCAATGCGATCCCGGCGAGCCTCAATCCGTTGTGGGAGCTTTCGCCATTTCAGGACGCTACCGGCAATGCACCGCCGTTTCTGGGCTTCGAGGAAAAAGGCCCGTTCGTCAACGGGCCGCGGGGGCAGAGCCGGGCGTTTACGGCGACGGCCGGGACTCCTCTGGCGTTGACCTTGTGGGTGGCCGACGACGCGAGGATCGCGCCGGGGGCGGCGCGGCCCAAGACACCCGCGGTGACGCTGTCCTGGAGCAAATATCGGGGGCCCGGCGCGGTCACGTTCCGCGCGGCGAAACCGGAGGTCCAAGCGGCCGAGTTCGCGGCTCCGCCCAAAACGGAGTTTCACGGCAAGTCCGCCACGACCGCGACCTTCAGCACACCCGGCGAATATATCCTGCATGTCGTGGCCAATGACTGGTCGGGCGAAGGCGGCCGCGGCTTCCAGTGCTGCTGGACCAACGCCCAAGTCAAGGTTTCCGTAAAATAGCCTCCACTGAAGAGGTGCCTATGCACTACCGAGCAGTTCCGGCGGCGCTCATTTGCGGCACGGTTCTCTGTGCCGCGCTCGAGGCGCAGCAACCCTCGACCAAGAACGGCGAATGGCCCTACTATACGGGGGACCTGAAGGGCACCCGGTACTCGCCGCTGGACCAGATCAAGGCGAGCAACTTCAACCAACTTGAGATCGCGTGGCGGTTCAAGACGGACAATTTCGGCACGCGGCCGGAGTACAAGCTGGAAGGCACGCCTCTGATGGTGAAAGGCGTGTTGTACGTCACGGCGGGGACGCGGCGGTCCGTGGTGGCGCTCGACGGCAAGACCGGCGAGGTCATGTGGGTCTACGCTCTGCGCGAAGGCAAGCGCGCCGCGATCGCTCCGCGCCAGCTTTCCGGCCGGGGCGTGTCGTACTGGACGGACGGCAAGGGCGATGACCGGGTGGTGTTCGTCACCACGGGCTACCGGCTGGTTTCGCTGAATGCCCACACCGGGCAGCCGGTGAGCGGCTTCGGGAAGAACGGCATCGTGGACTTAAAGGAAGGCATGGTGACCGGCACCGGAAAGCAGATCGACCTCGAAACGGGCGAAGCCGGGCTGCACTCGACGCCGCTGGTGGTGAAAGACGTGATTATCGTGGGGTCGTCGTTCAAAGAAGGCATGACGGTGGTCACGCACAACAACACCAAGGGGCTGGTGCGCGCCTTCGATGCCCGCACGGGCAAGCTGCTGTGGACTTTCAATACGATTCCCCGGCCGGGCGAGTTCGGCAATGACACGTGGGAGAACGGGTCGTGGGCCACCAACGGCAATACCGGCGTGTGGACGCAGATGACGGTGGACGAAGATCTCGGCCTGGTGTATCTGCCCGTGGAGACGCCCAGCTCCGACTTTTACGGCGGCGAGCGGCCGGGCAACAATCTGTTCGCCGAGAGCCTGGTCTGCGTGGACTTGAAAACGGGCAAGCGCAAATGGCATTACCAGGTGGTGCATCATCCCATTTGGGATTACGATCTTTCCTCCGCGCCGATTCTGGCGGACATCCACGTGGACGGCAAGGCGATCAAGGCAGTGGCGCTGCCCAGCAAGGAATCGTTCTTATACGTTTTCGACCGGGTCACGGGGCAGCCGGTCTGGCCGATTGAGGAGCGCGCGGTGCCGCAATCGGACGTTCCCGGCGAAAAGACCTCGCCGACGCAGCCTTTTCCCACCAAGCCTCCGGCCTACGGGCGGCAGTTCCTGAAAATTCCGGACGATTTAATCGACTTTACACCGGAGATGCGCGCGCAAGCCAAGGACAACGTGGCGCGCTACCGCACGGGTCCGATGTTCCTTCCGCCGGTGATCGGGGATGACAAGATTCTGGGCGCTCTGACGCTGGGAACCGCCGCGGGAGGCACGAACTGGCCCGGCGCGGGCTATGACCCGGAGACGCACATCGTTTACGTTCAGGCGAACCAGTCGGCTCTGTTTCCGATTTCGCTGCGGACGCCGCCGCCGGGATTTTCGGATATTCGCTATGTCATGGGACGCAATGGAACGGAGTTCCGCGTATCGGAAGGTCCCGGCTTCGGCACGGCGGCGGACGCTCCGCAGCAGCCGCGCCGTCCAGCCGCGGCTCCGCCCGCTGCTCCGGCCCCCACGCAGAACTTTCTTCAGGTGCAGGGGCTTTCGATTGTGAAGCCACCCTACGCCGTGATCTCCGCGATACATCTGGATCGCGGCGAGATTCAATGGCAGGTCCCTTATGGGGAAACGCCGGACGCCGTGCGCAATCATCCGGCCCTGAAGGGCATGCAAATCGGCAACACGGGGCAGCCGGGCAGCGTGGGATTGGTGGTCACGAAATCGCTGGTGATCCTCGGCGATAGCCAGCTCACATCGGTGACGCATCCGCGCGGAGCGATGCTGCGGGCCTATGACAAGGCCACGGGGAACGAAGTGGGAGCCGTTTGGATGCCCGCGCCGCAGAGCGGCTCGCCGATGACCTACCTGCTGGATGGCAAACAGTACATCGTGGTCGCGGTGAGCGGCGGGGCTTATTCGGGCGAGTACATTGCGTATGCGCTGCCGGATTAGGCGCGCCGGCGGACGCCGCGCGCTCGGGCTCGCGGCGCTGTTTGCCGGGGTGCTGGGTGCGCAGGCGGCCCGGTCGGTGTGGGAAGGCGTTTATACCGCCGCGCAAGCGAGCCGCGGAGCCGCGGTTTATGCCGAGGCGTGCGCATTTTGCCATGGCACGGCGCTCACGGGAGGCGAGTCGGCTCCACCGCTCGCCGGCGCGGACTTTTTATCGAACTGGAACGGCTTGACGGCCGGAGATTTGTTCGATCGAATCCGCACGACCATGCCTGCGGACCGTCCGGGCAAGCTCAACCGCGAGCAAGACGCCGATATCCTGGCCTATATTCTGAGCATGAACCAGTTTCCAGCGGGCGAAAGCGAGCTGGCTCGCCAGAGCGAAGCGCTCAAGCAAATCCGATTGGAACCGAAGCCGCAAAAGTCGCCGCGCTAGCGTTTGCTCAGTTCCGCGTCCAGCTTCAGATCGTTGTTGACCGAGAACACACCGGCGACGCTCTTGGCCCGGATGCCGGCGGCATCCTTATCGCCCTCATTGGCGACGGCGCCCACCAGCGTCACATTGCCGTTCTTCACGATGATGTGGATGGACGGAATCGCCTGGAGGGCGTAGCGTTCCAAACTGGGGAAGCCGTAAATGGCCCGATAGACCGCGATGCGGATCTGATCGTCCATGGTGGACACGGGAAGAACTTCTATGTTGTTGATGACCCGGCTGACCCCCTCGATGCTTTTCACGGCCCTTTCCGCATCGGTTTTCTTCACCGGCTGGGTGACCTGCCCGAAGAGAGTGACGGTGCTGCCGTCGATGCGATATTCGAGGTTATCGAACACGCCGTAGTAGGGCAGAGTGAGCAGTTCATGGCGCACCTCGCGCGAAATGCGGTCGCCAGGCCTACCCGGCTGGGCGAAAACCAGGCTGCCGCCGAGAACCAAAGTGAACCATCGCTTCCCGATCATAATCCCCCTTTGTCCTAATCAAGATAAAAGAAAAATGAGGCGGCCGCAGGATGCAACCGCCCTGCTCAAAATGCCGCTCGAACCGCGGCTCTTCCTCAGCCGGTCTTCTTTTTCGACGGCGCGACGGCCAGTTCGCTAGTGACGTTCTCGGGGCCGGCGACCTCCTTGGCTTTGCTTTCAACCGTATGTTTCTCCTCTTCGGAAGCGACGTTGCCGCGCAGCGTGACTTTACCGTTCTGGGTCCGGATATTCACGTTATGGGCGGAGGTGGAAAGCGACCTGTCGTCGATGATGGATCTGCGGATCTTCGCCGTAATATCGCGATCGGCCTGCTTTTGGCGGGCAGAGGTGGAGCCAGACTTCGCCGGAGCGGCGTCCTGGGCAGAGCCCGCGCCCAGCAACCCGAGCGCGATCGCTAAAACCAATAAAAACCTCATCCTTGACTCCTTTTGAACTGCGGTCAAGCCCTTCTCGCCAGTCCGGCCACCAGAGACACCAGAAACAGCACCAGGAACAGGAAGAACAAGATCTTCGCCACGCCGGCGGCGGCGATGGAGATTCCGGTGAACCCAAACAGGGCGGCTACCAGCGCAACAATGAAGAAAATCAGAGCCCAATTCAACATGTGTCGTTAAGGTCTCCTTTCCATCGGGCCGGCAAGGACCCGACGTTCTTCCGGTGGTTATGCAGGTATGCGGCCAAGCCTATAACCCCTCGTTGCGTAAACGGGTTGCCGGGCGATCGACACGCGCCGGATGCCGCGGGCGTGTCAGAAAGGGCAGGAAACTTCTCCCGTGCGGGCAAATTTCCGCGTTGCGGATGGCGGGATTGAGCGATCGTGAATTGGCAGCGCTCGGATAGAATACCTACATGACTTCCATGTCCCCGGCCGCGACCGTGCTGGTGGTCGATGACGAGGAACTGGAACGGCAAGATCTGGTGGCTGCCATCGGCTCTCTGGGCTACGCGGTTCTCGCGGCATCGGACGGCGAGGAGGCGCTGGCGGTGATCGGCTCCTGTTCGGTGGACGTGATCGTCACGGATCTGATGATGCCGCGCATCAACGGCTTTCAGCTTTTGCGCATTCTGCTCGACCGTGGAGATCTGACGCCTGCGATCGTGTTGACGGGGATGGCGGGTATCGAGCGGGCGATCACGATCGTTCACGAGCTGCGGGCGTTCTGGTTCCTGGAAAAGCCCGCGCAACCGGAGGTGCTGGCCGCGCTGCTCGACCGGGCGGTGCGGCAGCGGAACACCATGCGCGAGGCCGAACGGCTGAACCGCGAACTGGGCTATCGCGGCGTTCTGGGCGACATGGTGGGAACCTCGGCGCCCATGATGCAGGTCTTCTCGCTGATCCAGCAAGTGGCGCCGACCTCGGCGTTGGTTCTGATCACGGGCGAGAGCGGAACCGGAAAGGAGATGGTCGCGCGGGCCATTCATCGGCTGAGCCCTCGGGCCACGCGGCCGTTTCTGGCGATCAACTGCGCGGCGCTCCCGGAGAATCTGATGGAGAGCGAGCTGTTCGGGCACGAAAAGGGGGCTTTTACCGGGGCCCTGGAGAGGCGCACCGGCTG
>Ga0070739_10001733_pt1 | contig 31501 bp, 28 predicted proteins | sample Coa_R1_7_FD_66445 | JGI IMG/M metagenome (GOLD analysis project Ga0070739, IMG submission 66445) | Surface soil microbial communities from Centralia Pennsylvania, which are recovering from an underground coalmine fire - Coalmine... | ecosystem: Environmental > Terrestrial > Soil > Unclassified ...
ATGACCATTGAAGTCACCGTCACCCGCGTGCTGCAAACCGTCGCCGGACGCATGATCTTCGCCCACCCGAAGCAGGGGAGTAACAACAACTCTCCATCCGCGCAATCATCCGCCCGTCAAAAACAATATTAAGGTTGCAGCCAGCATGGATGAACGCCGCCATCACCCCGCCCGTGACAGGGCAGCCGCCGTAATCGTCGCCGCCGGGAGGAGCAGGCGCATGCAGGGGCGCGATAAGCTCTGGATGCCGCTGGCCGGGCGCCCAATCCTCGCCCGCACCATTGATGTTTTCGAAGCCTTCCCCCGCGTCGATAGCATCATTCTCGTCCTCAGCGCAGAGCGCCTCGACGAGGCTCGTGCGCTGTGTGAGCGCGAAGCGTGGCGCAAAATCGCCGCCATCGTCGCCGGTGGCCCACGCCGACAGGATTCTGTGCGTCTGGGCCTCGATAAACTGGCGGAGATCGCGACGGAAACCGCGTGGGTGATGATCCATGATGGCGCGCGTCCCTTTGTCACGGCGGAAATTCTGGAGACGGGCTTGCAGGCGGCGCGGGAATATCAGGCCGCCATCGCCGCCGTCCCTGTTAAGGATACCATCAAGCAGGTGCAGGAAGGGCAGGTCAGCGCCACCCTCGACCGCTCGCAACTATGGGCCGTGCAGACGCCGCAAATCTTCTCCTTCCCACTCATTCACCAGGCACATCATTCACCTGCCGCTGAAGGGGAAGTTACCGACGATGCCGCCCTGCTCGAACGCCTGGGTCAGCCCGTACATATCTTTCCCGGCTCCTATACCAACATCAAAATCACAACAGGAGAAGACTTGCATTTCGCGCAGGCTTTGCTACAGGGACATCCATCATGACTACACGTATTGGTTTCGGCTACGACGTTCACGCCTTTGCCGCCGACCGACCGCTTATCCTCGGCGGCGTCACCATCCCGTTCTCGCGCGGCCTCTCCGGCCATTCAGACGCCGATACCGTCATCCACGCCATCGTCGATGCCCTGCTGGGCGCGGCGGCCCTCGGCGATATCGGCCAGCACTTCCCCTCCACTGACGCACGATGGAAAGACCGTCCCGGCGCCGTCTTCCTTGACTATACCCGCGACCTCCTGCAACAGCACGGCTGGCGTATCGGCAACATCGACGCCACCATCGTCGCCGAACGCCCCAGGCTCGCGCCCCACATTCCCGCCATGCGCGCCCACGTGGCCGAACACCTGCGCATTGACCTCTCGCAGGTCAGCATCAAAGCCACCACCACCGACGGCCTCGGCTTCGCCGGTCGCCAGGAAGGCATCGCCTGCTATGCCGTCGCCCTGCTCGAACAATAGCCGTAACAAATTTTCACTAACTTTTTCTCAGGTACTTGACAAACGAAAGTTTACGTGCTATAATTCCTTCAGTTAGTAAAGTTACTAACTATTTATAAGTAACAAAACAAAACATGGTACACAGGTACCGATGAAGGAGTACAAAGCAATGGCGTGGCAAATTGACACAACGCACTCACAGGTCACATTCTCAGTTCGGCATATGATGATCAGCACCGTCAAAGGGCAATTTGATGTGGTACGCGGCCAGCTTCACATCGACGAAGCGCACCCTGAAAATTCCTGGATTGAGGCCGAGGCAGACGCGGCGACCATCAACACCCGCGACGCGAAGCGCGACGGGCATCTCCGCTCCCCCGATTTCTTCGATGTGGAAAAATACCCGCTCATCACCTTCAAAAGCACAAAGGTCGAGCCGCTGGGCGGCAACGAGTACCGCGTCACCGGCGATCTGACGATGCACGGCGTCACAAAAGAAGTCACCTTCGAGGCCGAGTATCAGGGCCAGATCAAAGATGCCTGGGGCATGCAGCGCGCCGGTCTGAGCGCCAGAACCAGCATCAACCGCAAAGATTTCGGTCTCAACTGGAATGTGGCTCTCGAATCCGGCGGCGTCCTCGTCAGCGAGAAAGTCTCCATCGAAATCGAACTCGCCGCCGTTCAGGCCGCCGTTCCCGCGAACGCATAATACTTTCTATCAAGCAAGAGACGCGACACCATATGGCGTCGCGTCTCTTGCTTTAGTGATATCTTCTTCCTTTATGGCTTATTGTAGTCTCCAATCCAACGCACCCGATCCAATTTCCCTTTGACAGCATTCCACAGTTTTGCATCAGCAGTCCAATACTCACAATTTTCACGTATTGCCAATGCCAGATAGTGTGCATCATATACTGCTGGCAGGTGAAAACGATGGGCTAACGCTATTGCCTCTGAACCCATGCCTTCGTAATCAGAGGAATCGAACGAGATATCTATCGCAAATAAATCTGTCAGCAATTGAACCGCTTCCTCGTAGGTCAGCAACTTCTGAACAACTCGCCGATAGATAACATTCGTCGCTTCGTAAGTAAACAGCGCCGGAGCGATAACTTCTTTTCCGGCGCTTGCCCACTCATTAAGTAAAGCCACCGCAGCATCAGAATCCGGCTCAGAAATTACCCATTTCACTGCGAGGCTTGCATCAACTACAACAATATCACTCATTGCTGCTCCAATTCACGTGTACGTTCGTCACGAAGGTCGCGCAGAATTTCCACCGAATCTCCAAAATCCTGTCCGGGATGAGCGCGCTTAATCGCTTCGCGGGTCTGCATTAATCTGTCAACGGCCTTGCGATTAAGTGGCTTTCTTTCCTTTTCAGGCTGACTTCTCTCAGGAGGAACTGCGCGTTCAAGAATCTGACCTACATACTCCTGGATAGAAAGGTCGTTTTCTGCCGCTGCTATCTTAATACGTCGGCGTAACTCAGGAACAATATCGATGATGAGACGCGAACGTTTCTTAGGATGCTCAGGTCGGTCATCATCATAGCGATGCTGTACTGCCATATATACACCTTCTTTCCTTTATTTCATGGCTCTCTTTCGTCCATGCTAGCTACCATTATACCATAGAATCCTGGCATAAAGGTACCATATATACCAGGTATCCTGGACCCGGCACACCGCCTCAAACGAAAAGGTCCTGTTATTGAGCGCGGGGTCTTGCCCCGACCAGGTCAGTTGTTCGCGTGGAGCGGCTTCAGATACGTGATCGCCGGTCTGATCTGCCTGCTCAACATCCTCAAGCAGGCTCACAAGGGCGGGCAAATCGCGCTGAATATCAAGATGGCGATAGATAAAGGTGCCGGTAAATTGCTGCATTGACCTACTCCACTGCTAAGAATTCGAGATAGATACACAACAAACTATATCTACGTTCTACAGGACACGGTAGCTCACAACAGATATTTTCCTTTGCGGTGTAACTTTTCGCCATTGCTGTTCGTATGATCTATGTAGCTCATCAATACGTATTATTGGAGAGAAAACTATCACCATAGGGTACGATACGGAAGGAGAATAACGAAGACTATGGAGAAGAACACCTTGTCCCCCCAGAAGCGCAAGGGATTCGCTTCGATGTCGCCGGAGAGGCGGCGCGAAGTTGCCTCGCGCGGCGGCAAAGAGGCACATCGCAAAGGTACCGCTCACGAGTGGACAGCCGAAACGGCTCAACTGGCAGGCAGGAAAGGCCGGGCAGTAGCCAGGAAGCGGAAAGAACAGCCGAAGTAATCCCTTTTCGTCAGGCGTTGGGGATTCGCTAGAACAGCCAGAACCTCACAACGCCGATCGCTGCCCCCACCAGGATGAGCCACGCCGAATTGAGCTTAAAACGGAAGAGAATGACAAAAGCGATGAGCGCAACAGCCCATGTCAGCGCATCGCTCAGGGCGTTCTGTCCCAGTTGCAGCAACACCCCGGCCATCAACGCCAGCGCGGCGACATTGACGCCATCAAGCAGCGCAGCCGTCCACGGTGAGCGCCGCAGGCGCGCCGCGACAGGGTGAATGATGGGGATAAAGGCAAAGGAAGGCAGGAAAATACCCAGCGTCGCTACCAGCGCCCCCTGCCAGCCTCCCACCAGGTAGCCAACGAAGGTCGCCGTTGAGGAAACCGGCCCCGGCGTAAACTGCCCGATGGAGACCGCATCAAGCAACTGGCGATCTGTTAACCAGCGCAGATTCAGCACAAAATCGGTGCGCAGGAAGGCCAGCAAGACGTAGCCACTGCCATAAAGCACCGCTCCGATCTTGAGAAAGGTCAGGAACAATGTCAGCAGACTGAAAGGCATGGCAGGGGCCAGCATCCCCATATTCAAAGCCGCTGGAGCGACTCGCTGCCACAGCCCGGTCATTCTCTCTACGGCTCCTGCCCCGCTCAGCGAAAAGGGCAGCGCCAGGCTCACCACCGTCTCTTTGCCGCGCCCGTGCCATAGCTCCCGCCAGCGCACGATGCCGAAGAGCAGCGCGCCACCGAAGAGCAGAATCAACACGTTGACCCCCAACAAATAGAGCGCCACCACCAGCAGAGCCAGCGCCACCTGCCGCCAGCCCTTCAGCACGGTGCGGCACAGACCCCACAGCGCACAGGTAATAATGGCGATGATGACGGGCTTGATGCCATACAAGAGCCAGGCCACCTGCGGCAGCGTTCCGAAACGTACATAGGCCCACGCCAGCGCCAGCACGATCAGCATAGCCGGGCCAATAAAGCAGGCACCGCCCACGATCAATCCCAACCAGCCCGCGCGCACATAGCCCAGATAAATCGCCAGCTCCGTCGAACTCGGCCCCGGTATCAGATTCACCTCTCCCATTAGATCAACAAAGTGTTGATCGCTGATCCACTTGCGCCGCTGCACGATCTCCTCGCGCATCATAGCAATATGCGCTGCCGGGCCGCCAAAGGCCGTGAAGCCCAGGCGCAAAAACACGCCCACCACCTCCCACAACCTCTCCGCTCGCGTCCACGTTCCCGCCTCCTCCGCTTCAGCCCCGCCTGCCGCCACATTCGTTTTCTTGTCCATCATTCCGTCTTGCATTCCTTCTTTCCATGAACTCTCTCAAAGTATACAATGTCACGTACACATCAAAGCAGAAAGCGAGACCTTGCACACTCAGCCTCTTTCGCCCTCTTCATGCTATGCTACTGAAACGGCGCGCGGCCATATCATGCGGAGCGAGAGCGAATCATCTGATATGGCCGCGCGCCGTTTCTCCAAAACATAACCGCAAAAAAAGGGTACATTCTGACCGCATTATGTGCTAGACTGGTGTAAGTAGACCGAACTTACGAATGAAGGCAGATCACGAAAGGGAGCTATTACCATGATAGCAGGACTACCCGGCTTTTTCCAGTACAACCTCTGGGCCAATCTGTCCCTGCTCGACGCCTGCGAGCAATTGACCGATGCACAACTGGACGCGACCATGACAGGAACGTTTGGCAGCATACGAGAAACCCTTATCCACCTGCTCGGAGCCGAAGAAGGATACGTAGCCGCGCTGACCGGAAACATCCCTGACCCCCGGCTACGAGATCTTCCCACCTTTCCCGGCTTCGATGAACTGCGGCGACGCGCGCAGCGATCAGGCAGCGCACTGATTGCCTACGCGGAGCAGGGAGACCCCGGCCAGACGCTCTATCTTGATGGGGGAACGTATGAGGCTACCACAACGATTGTCCTGATCCAGGCCATCGACCACGCCATCGACCACCGCTCCCAGATCTCCACGCTGCTCAGCCAGCAGGGCATCGAGCCGCCCGATCTTGATGCCTGGGCATACAACGACTCCATGCACTGAGAAAGCGATGATGAATGACCGTCACACCGAAAGTATGCAGCGTATGGTCGACGCCATCCTCACCACGCCAGGCGATACGAAGACAGCATTGCGTCGGGCGATAGAAGCGCGAGCGGCGGCTTATGGTGGGCGTCCTGGTCAGGAAAAGGCCAGTGAGGTTGAGGTACCAGCGAACCTGACAACATATGTCGATAAAGTGGCTTTGCACGCTTACAAAACAACCGATGCCGATATCGAAAAGCTGTTGCAGGCCGGATATTCCGAAGATGCTATTTTCGAGATCACATTGAGCGCGGCGCTGGGCGCCGGGCGGGCGCGACTGGAGCGCGGGCTGGCGGCATTGAAGGGAGAGAAGGATGAGGCTGAAAAACGTTGAAAGCGGGCATCGCCAGCCCTATAAGGCGATGCTGGAAGAGATGAAGGCGCAGCGCGGCGGCCAGTTGCCGGATATCCTGCGCACTACCCTCTACCGGCCAGAACTCTTCGGCCACTCTTTCTCCCTCGGCATCGATGAACTGCTGCGCGGCCCCTCTGAGTGGAGCGTGGGCGAGCGCGAGTTGTTCGCGGCCTTCGTCTCGCACCAGAACCAGTGTCCCTTCTGAACGGGCTCGCACGGCGCGGTCGCGTCGGCAGCCCTTTCAAGCGAACTGGTGCAGGCCGTCCTCGATGACTGGCGCACAGCCCCCATCGGCGAACCATTGCGCGCCATGCTCGGCTTCCTGCAAAAGCTCACCCTGCGCCCGGCTGAGATCACACCGGCAGACATCGCCCCCCTGCGTGCCGTTGGCCTGAGCGATGTCGCCATCGAAGACGCCATCTACATCTGCGCCTACTTCAACGTCATCGACCGCATAGCCGACTCCCTGCACTTCGCCGTGCCATCGCCCGAAGACTTCGCTCGCGGCGGCCCTGCCAATTTGCAGCGCGGATACGCGCCGCCGGGGATGAAGTAATGCAGCTACCGGGAAGGATATTTGTATCCCCCCGGAAATTATGACACAAGATGTCAGGTTTTGTGGTGTATGCTAGGAATGACAGGCAGGGAAGGGAGTATAGGAAATAAAGCCTACGGACTGAGGTGTTGTAATGGCTGGATATATGTTCTCTACCCGTTTCACCGTCCCCATACCTCTTGACGATGAGAGTATAGTGTAGTATGAAAGTTGAACGTTTGTATCAACGGGAGCAGGCAGGGAGAGATGCTATTGGTCAGTTTGATTGAGTGTTTGCACTGATGTTGTTCCTATGGGTGGTTTTGCCGTATGCCTCAAGATAAGATTGTTATTCGCGGCGCTCGCGAACATAATTTGAAGAATATCGATGTGACGATCCCGCGTGATAAGCTGGTGGTCATCACGGGCCTCTCCGGGTCGGGCAAGAGCAGCCTGGCCTTTGACACCATTTTCGCCGAGGGGCAGCGCCGCTATATTGAGTCGCTTTCCGCCTATGCGCGCCAGTTTCTAGACAAGATGGAGAAGCCGGACGTCGACCATATCGATGGTCTCTCACCCGCGATCTCGATTGACCAGAAGGGGGCAACGCACAACCCGCGTTCGACGGTCGGCACGGTGACGGAGATTCATGACTATTTGCGCCTGCTCTACGCGCGCATCGGCCACCAGCATTGCCCACAGTGCGGGCGCGAGGTGAGCCAGCAGACCATCCAGCAAATCGTCGATGCCATCCTCACGCTACCTGAAGGTACACGGCTCATGCTGCTTGCTCCATTGGTGCAGGGGCGCAAGGGCGAATATAAGAACATCTTTGACGAGATGCGCCGCTCCGGCTACATCCGCATGCGCGTCGATGGCAACATTGTTGATCTGAGCGACGAAATCGAACTGGATAAGCAGAAGAAACACACACTGGAAGTTGTAGTTGACCGCCTGGCGATTCGCAAAGAGCGGCGGCCCAGCGAAGAACGGCCCTCTCCCTTCCCGCTCAGCCAGCGCCCACAACTCAAGGCAGTAGCCGAACGCCCGGCGCTCTACGATATCAATGCCGGGCGCCATGCGAGCGAGAATGGCGCGACGCCGGAAGCCAAGCCAGACATATTGCCGCAGGCACAGGATGACGTTGATCCGGCCTTCAGGCAGCGATTGACGGATTCGCTGGAGACGACATTGAAGCTGGGCAACGGCGTGGTGCTGGTCAAAGTGGTGGATGGCGAAGAAATTCTCTTTTCGGAAAAGGCGGCTTGCGTCTACTGCGGCATCAGCCTGCCGGAGATCGCGCCACGTACCTTCAGCTTCAACAGCCCGCATGGCGCTTGCCCAACTTGCACCGGTCTGGGAACGCAGCAAGAGATCGACGCCGAACTGGTTGTGACCCATCCCGAACTGAGCCTGAGCCAGGGCGCAATTGCCCCGTGGAGCAAGGTGGTCAACGGCAGCCAGTGGCATGCCTCCATCCTGGCCGCGCTGGCAAAGCGATACAATTTCAGCCTCGATACACCCTGGAGAGAGCTGACACAAGAACAGCAGCAGGTGGTGCTGTACGGCAGCGAGGAGCCGTTGACGATTCGCTACACGCCGCAGCACGGCCATACACGCAGCTACACCATCCATTTTGAGGGCGTCATTCCCAACCTCGACCGGCGCTACAAGCAGACCGATAGCGATATGATTCGCGAGGAGATCGAGGGCTATATGTCGGCGCGCATCTGCCCCGACTGTCACGGCGCGCGCTACAGGCCAGAGGCGCTGGCCGTCACCGTCGGTGGGCGCAACATCTTCCAGGTCTCGCGCCTCTCCATCGTGCTGGCGCAGCGATTCTTTCAGGAGCTTGAGGCGGAAACGCTGACCGTGACACCACACCTGCCGGTCAGCAGCAATGGTAACGGACATAACAGTGACGGCGAACCGAAAGCGCCCGATCCTCTGGCAAAGATCGACCCCGATGGGCCACTGGTGCAGGTAACGCTGACCGAGCGCGAGCGTTTCATTGCGCGACAGGTGCTGAAAGAGATTCGCGCCCGCCTGCAATTCCTGGTCGACGTGGGACTGGATTACCTGACGCTGGATCGGGCAGCCGCCAGTCTTTCCGGAGGCGAGGCGCAGCGCATCCGCCTGGCAACGCAGATCGGCTCCGGCCTGATGGGCGTCCTCTACATTCTGGACGAGCCAAGCATCGGGCTGCACCAGCGCGATAACGAACGGCTGATTAAGACACTGCTCCGCCTGCGCGACCTGGGCAACACGCTGCTGGTGGTCGAGCATGATGAGGATACCATGCGCGCCGCCGACCACATCATCGACATCGGGCCGGGCGCGGGCGAACACGGCGGACATGTGGTAGCCGAAGGCAACTATCAACAGATCGTCGCCAACACGAACTCGCTGACGGGCGATTACCTGTCGCGGCGCAGGCATATTCCCATTCCAGAACGGCGACGCGTCGGCAATGGCCATTCGCTGCTCATCAAGGGCGCGCGCGAGAATAACCTGAAAAACATCGATGTTGAGATTCCACTGGGCAAGTTCGTCGTCGTCACCGGCGTCTCCGGCTCCGGCAAAAGTACGCTGGTCACGGATATTCTCTATCGCAAGCTGGCGCATACTTTCTTCCGCGCCCACGAGAAGCCGGGTCAGCACGACAGCATCGAGGGCATGGAGCATCTGGACAAGGTCATCGATATCGACCAGTCGCCAATCGGGCGCACGCCGCGCTCGAATCCGGCCACCTATACCAACGCCTTCACGGGCATCCGCGAACTCTTCGCTCAGGTGCCGGAGGCGCGCATACGCGGCTACCTGCCGGGCCGTTTCTCGTTCAACGTCAAAGGTGGGCGCTGCGAAGCCTGTAAGGGTGAGGGCATCGTTAAGATCGAGATGAACTTCCTGCCGGATGTCTATGTCCCGTGCGAGGTCTGTAAAGGCAAACGCTACAACCGCGAGGCGCTGGAAATCCGCTACAAGGGCAAAAGTATTGCTGATGTGCTGGACATGACGGTGGAAGAGGCCAGAGATTTCTTCGCCAACGTGCCTTCCATCTACAATAAGATGAAAACACTCTACGATGTTGGTCTTGGCTATATGAAACTCGGACAGCCCGCGACTACCCTCTCCGGCGGTGAGGCGCAGCGCGTCAAGCTGGCAACGGAACTCTCCCGCCGCTCCACCGGTCGCACGATGTACATTCTGGACGAGCCAACGACGGGCCTGCACTTCGCCGACGTGGATCGCCTGTTGCAAGTCCTGCAGCGACTCGTCGACGCAGGCAACACCATTGTGGTGATCGAACACAATCTGGAAGTCATCAAAAGCGCCGACTGGCTGATTGACCTGGGGCCGGAGGGCGGCGATGCCGGAGGCTATGTAATCGCCGTTGGCACGCCCGAAATGGTAGCCGAAAACCAGCAATCCTATACCGGCCATTTCCTGAAGCGCATGTTCAGCGAAGAAGTTGCATTTCAGCACGCCAACACGGAACCTGCACAGATCGCTACGCATGCACTGTAAGAATTTCTGGCTCTCGTATGAACGTCTCGCGGATGTGGATGCTCTTGCAACCACGCCGCTCCCTTCCAGGCCATCCGCAAGGGATGGCCCTACTATATACGACCGCTCTACAAGCGGCCCGAACCCCTCGTATATAGTAGGGCCATCCCTTGCGGATGGCCTGTTTACGCCTGGAAATAATATTGGGCTAAACTTTAGCAAATGCCCGAACTATAAAAGCTTTTGCGCTTCTCGCGTGTCTGGCTCTTGCCGGGTCGCGCCCGGCTGGCTCTTGCCGTCAGGGTTCCGTTTGCTTTGCTGGCGCTGTCGATAGTCGATCCAGGCGATGAGGCCAATCATGGTAAGGACGACAAGGGCAATGCCGACCAGTTTGTAGATGAGATGGAGATTGAGGGCCAGCACGCCAAAGATGAGGGTGAGAGCATAGAAGACGTAGCAGATTTGCCTGACGCTCAGACCCGTCTTCAGCAGGCGATAGTGCAGGTGCGTGCGGTCGTAGTGCAGGGGATTCTGCCCGCGCCGCACGCGGTTTATCATCACGATGGCGACATCGAGGATAGGTAGACCAATTACCATCAGGGCCAGGGCGACCTTTGCTCCGCCGACAATGGAGAGAACGGCCAGCGTCAGGCCCAGGAACTGCGAGCCGCTATCGCCCATGAAGATGCGCGCCGGGTTCCAGTTGTGCGGCAGAAAGCCGAGAACGGCGCCCGTGAAGATGGCCGAGAGGACGGCGATGCTATCCTGCCCGAGCTGCCAGCTAATGATGGTGATAAACAGGCCGCTGATTGTCACCACGCCCGTCGCCAGCCCATCCAGGCCATCGATGAGGTTCACGGTGTTCATCATGCCCACAATCCAGAACCAGGTGAACAGCACGGCAGGAATGGCCATCCACGACATAGCGGTACTCTGGATAAAGAGATGGAACTGCGGTTCGTTTAACCAGGGCAGGCCGCTATGGTAGAAGGGGTTGTTGAAGGTGTAAAGCAACATGCCATGAAACATCGTGCGGCCAGGGGCGAGAATGATAATGACGGCCAGCGTCTGCGCCAGCAATTTCAGCCAGGGGTTGAGTCCTTTGACATCATCATAGGCATGCACCGCGACAATCAGCGTGGCGGCAGCGATGAGCAGGCAGTAATCGACCAGCTCTGATGAGATGTGCAGGCCAAAAAGCAGCTGGGACTTATCATTGGGGCCATACCCCGGCGTGTAAAAGAGCAGTGAGGCCAGCAAGAAAGCCAGGAACATGGCAACGCCGCCCAGGCGCGGCACCGCCTTTGTGTGTACCCTGCGTTCGGCGGGTTGATCGAGCCAGCCCTTTCGGAAGCAGACAGCGCGCACGACAAAGGTAAGCAGGTAGGAAAAGAGAAAGGCGCATGCGGCTCCGATAAACAGGGTAGCTATACCAGGCAGCACAGGAAGTAGCAACAGGAATGGAATATGCATGGTACCCGTCTCTATCATAAACCTGCCCTTCTACAAGAAAATGGACGCGCCGTTTCCCCCACGCCCGGCAGTCAAGTCCGCTCCTTTGCCCTCGATTATAGCCCTCTCTTCAAGAAAACGCAACTCATCTCTGTCATTTTGAGCGAGCGAAGCATCTCCTTGAGCCGAATTAAGCGGCAGGAGATGTTCGTTCCGCTCAGAATGCCAGGGATGAGGGACTTCTTTCGTATGCAAGAGGGCGTCTGTTCCAGTATCCTCCAGCGCGGTTCAGCGGCCTGGAGCGAGCGGGCGAGGGCCGGGGCGAGCCTGCCGGTCGCCCTGCACCTCCATCCTTACCAACCTCGCTTTAGAGAGCAATCTGTAACAAACGATCCCAGCCCGTGTAGTCTTTCTGGAAGGTAATGCTGGCGTGGGGCCAGATGGCGCGCGCGATGCGCGTCAGGGCTTCACGCTGCCGGTAGCCAATTTCGAGCAGCAGGACGGCGTGTTCTTTGAGGACGCCAGGTTGTTGGGCCTCGGTAAAAAACCGTTTGAGCAGGTCCAGGCCGTTGGGGCCGCTGAAGAGGGCGAGATGAGGTTCGTAGGCGCGCACATCAGGGGCCAGCCCGCTCATTTCCCCTGTGCCAATGTAGGGCAGGTTGGCGGTGATGATATCGACGGCTTCGGGCAGCGGCGCGAGCAGGTCGCCCGGCAGAAAGCGAATACGCGATTCGACATGGTAGCGTTCGGCGTTGAGGCGGGCGACGGCGAGCGCGTCCGTGGAGATATCGGTGGCGTAGAGATAGGGCAGGCGCGGCTCCTGCACGGCCAGCGTAACGGGGATGGCGCCGGAGCCGGTGCCGATATCGGCGATAATGGGAACATATGCGCGCGCAAGCAGTTCGCGCCCGGCAGCCAGCGCGGCCTCTACCAGCAATTCGGTCTCAGGACGCGGGATCAGCACGCGCTTATCGACAAAGAAATCGAGGCCATAGAACTCTTTATGACCGGTGAGGTAGGCAACAGGTTCGCCCTGCATGCGGCGTTCGATGAGAGATAGATAGTGTTCGGCCTGTTCCGCCGTCACCTCGCGTTCAGGGTAGGCATAGAGCAGAGGGCGTTCGAGGCCCAGCACATGACTCAGCAGCACCTGCGCTTCCAGCCGCGCGCTTTCTCGACCGCTCTTCGTTAAACGCTGCATCCCCTGCGCCAGCACATCCTGAATGGTGGGCATATCGCTCCTATCTCTAAAGTGGCTGGCGACCGGCAAAACCGGTATGGAGATAGTGCCAGTAGTTGATACGCTCCTCGCCCAGATACCAGCAGAGGTAGATTTCCTGACCGTCACGCAGGCTGAGGAAGTCGATCAGGCCCATATCGGGGTCTTTCAGTTCGCAGCCAAATTCGTCCAGCTCGGCAGCCAGGCGCTGCAAGGTGCGTATCTGCCCGGTGATCTGCTCTTGCAGCCTGGCCATGCGCCCGTGCAGGTGATGCCCGTTGCCCATTGCCTGCACCCGCAGCTCATCCAGTTCCTCTTCAGCGCGTTGCAAAGCCTTCCGGCTCTCTTGAATGTTGCGCAGGATGACCGAAATTTGCGGCAACAGGGCTTCGGCCTCTTCACGGGTAAAATAATGCGCCATATCCCATCTCTCTTTCTCCTGTTGATGTGCCTGCTCAATCATACCATGCTATGACAAACCACCGCCAATATGTCATGCTGAGCGGTCGCTCAGCATGACATGCCCTGATGATTTGTAATGCCTCTCGCTATGGCTTAGGCGTCGGCGTTATCACAGGAGCAGGTGTGGGCGTAGCTGTAGGCGTTGGTGTGCCGGAAGTCGGGCCACCCAGCTTGATGCTCAGGTCATCGAAAGTGGTGAAGTTTTCGACGGTGCCGCCGGTGTTCAGGTAGGTGCCGGTGACGACATCGCCCGGCTGCACAAGCGGCAGTTTGGGCGAGAGCGAGAGGTTGGCCGTAAAGATCACATTCTGGCCCGCAATCTGGATATAGTAGACGGTGGCGGTACTCTGCTGCACGGAAGAGATGCGCAATACCTTACCCATCACGGTCTGTGTCGTCCCGCCGGTGGGCGCGCCAGATGCGTTATTTCCCTGCGAGGTCAGCCATTGCTGGTAGTCCTGCAAGGCCTGCCCCAGCGTCGGCTCAAATTGCACGTTGCTGCCGTTCAGGTTGCGCGCATCGACAATGCCCACATCCTGGAAGATGTCCCCGCTGCTGGCACTCTGCACAAAGATGGCCACCCAGGTGGGCGTGTTGTAAATCTGGTACAACTGGATGCTCGCCACGTTATAGCCGCGAATATTAGCGCGGGTAGACTGGATGGTATCCTGTACGTTGCTGCCGATCCCCAGGCCAGAGAGGGGATAGAAAAAGCCCTGGTTTTTGTGGGTATCGAAGAGAAAGACGCCCGTACTGGAATTATCGTTTGAAGACGCCGAGGTCATGGGAACCAGCCAGACCGGCTGATCGACATTGTTGTAGAGCAACTGTGGGTCGCTGGCGGGGCTCTGCTGGCCCGCGCCGGAGGGGTTGAACCAGGGCGCAGCGTGGTAGAGGCCCCACCATGTCAGGTACTGCGTCACTGTGCTGGCCGGCATCACGCGATCCACCCAGGAGGGAACGTCCTGCGGCCTGTAGACCTGGATCGCGCCGGTGTGGGCATCGACGAGCAGCACCTGGCTCAGCACGTTGCCGGTGTAGCCGCGCGTTGGCTGCATGATGGAGATTGTCCAGTAGGGGTGAAGCTGGTCGTTCAGTTCCAGCGTAGGGTCAACCAGATTGCCATAGGTGTAGCCGCTCAGGTAGACGTGGCGCAGCAGGTCCTGATTCAAAATTGCCCCCGGCAGGTAGGCAAGAGAAGAACCGGGCAGATTCTGATTGGTGTAGAGCTGCGGCACCGCCTGCGGGTTCTCGGCATCGACGACGACGAAGCCAGGCGTAGAAGAGTTGCTCAAATTGACAAAGATGTTGTTGTAGACCAGCGGCGCTACGTAGTAGAGGTGATGGTTGATCGATTGCAGCGTATAACTGGAAGGATCAATGCTATACGCCGAACCCAGGTTCTGCCCGTTGGAGCCAAGTATCTGTTGCCCCTTGTAAGACGCCACGCTCTGACTGACCAGCACGATATGGCCGGGGTCGGTCGGCGGCAGCGTGGGCGATTTCTCCATCGTGATATTGGGAATAGCGGCCAGCGCCTTCGCGTTGCTATCAAACCAGGTCGTGAAGACGACGATCAGGCCGCCGACAACGATGGCGATAACGCCCACAAAAATCAGACCGAAGATGCCAGCCGCGATGGCCCCACGCGAGGCTTGCGAAGAAACTGAAAGATCAGGACGATTGCCCCGCGACCGCCCCTGGCTCGCGGCGGAAGCTTCCTCCAACGCCTGCAAAGCCGGTCGCGCAAAGGCGAACAGATTCGCAATACTGCTGATTGCCAGCGGCCAGAGCAGCCATTGCCAGCCGCCAAAAGGACCGGTCAGGGCAGGCTCTGCGAAGTAGAGGATGGCGAGGCAAAGGATGAAGTTGAAGACAAAGTACCAGGCAAACCACCTGAAAAACTTCTGCGCCACAAACTTCTCCCGCCTGCCAAAACCAAGCCGCCCGACGGTCAGGATCGCCATGACGATGATTGCTCCAATCAACGCCAGCAAGACGATAATCATGATACCTCTCCTGAAATCTATTTTTAAAGGATCAATGTAACGATGCCAACTCTTGAAGCCGGGTCGCTCTCGACGAAACGCCATCAAACCCCGGCTCTCACAGAGCGCGTATTGTTCCTGCTTTTGACCTGCACAATACCCGCTCTCTTTTCTCGCTCTATTGTAGTGTACGCAGGGAGTCTTGACAAGCAAAAAATTATCAGGTATTCTTCTCCTATATTGACTAATATATCAATCAAAAGAAGGGGTATAATGCAAGATATACCATCAAGCAGTAAGGCTGATGCCACTGATAGGAACGCTGAAGGGGACACCAGGCAGCGGGAGGAAAATGGCAAGTCATACCTTTATTCACGACGCGAAACGATTTTCACCATGATCGGTGTGATGTTGGTGCTTTTTCTCGCCACACTTGATCAAACGATTGTCAGCACGGCTACGCCGCGCATCATTGCCGACCTGCAAGGCTTTGACCGCATCGCCTGGGTCTCAACGGCCTACCTGTTGACTTCAACGGTGATGATACCGATTTATGGCAAGCTCTCCGATCTATTCGGGCGCAAGCTGTTATTCCTATGCGGCATCGTGATCTTTCTTATCGGCTCCACACTTTCCGGGGCTGCAACTTCTATTGACCAGTTGATCCTGTTTCGCGGCTTCCAGGGTCTGGGGGCCGGGGCGCTGCAACCACTGGCTGTTGCCATCGTCGGCGACCTGTTCTCACCTCGCGAACGTGGACGCTGGCAGGGTCTGACGGGCAGCATGTACGCGCTGGCAGCTATTGTCGGCCCGGCTGTCGGCGGCTGGCTCACCGACCATACCACGTGGCGCTGGGTGTTTTATGTCAATATCCCCGTCGGCATCGTCGCCTTACTGGTCTTGATCTGCCTCATGCCAGCGTTGCGTAGTCGGGAAAAAGCGGTCGACATCGATTATATCGGTTTCATCCTGCTGGTCCTTGGCACCGTACCATTGCTGATAGGCTTTACGATCGCGGGTTCGCAGTATACCTGGCTTTCACTGCAGGTGCCTGGCCTCTTCGGCAGTGCCCTCATCCTGCTGGCCCTGCTGGTAGCACATGGAGTACACTGGGAGCGGCAGGGAAAAGAACCCATTTTCGAGCCGGGCTTGTTTAAAAGTAGCGCCCGCATCTTTGGCGTCTCCATCATCGTGACAGTGATCTTCAGCATCAGTCTCTTTGGCAGCTCCTTCGGCATTCCCCTCTTCATCCAGGGTGTTACCGGCGCATCCGCCATCAACAGCGGCCTGGTGCTGATGCCGTTCATGCTCACAGCAATTGGGGGCAGTATCCTGGCCGGGCAGTTGATCTCGTGGAAGGGCAGGTACAAATGGATTGCTATAGCAGGACTGGCTATAGCGGTCGCGGGAACGCTGCTGCTGGTCAGGCTGAGTGTGCATTCGAGTAATGCCGATGTGCTGATTGCTATGCTCGTGCTGGGTCTGGGCGTTGGTTCCGGCATGGCAGTCTACACTACCGCCGTGCAAAATGCACTGCCGCAAAAGATCGGACAGGCCACCTCAGCCATCGTCTTCTTCAGACAGCTTGGCGGAACGATCGGGCTGGCGGCGATGGGATCGTTTCTGACCTCAAGCTACGTTCCAGCCTTCCACAACGCCCTCCCAGCCGCGCTTCGTCAGGGGTTGCCCCCACAGGTGCTGGCGACTTTCGACAACCCGCTCATCCTGCTTTCACCGGATGCGTCGGTACACCTACATGCTCGCTTTGCTGCTTACGGAGCGGGGGGCAGTAGCATTTTTGACAGCATCCTCGGAGCAGTCAAAATCGGGCTGGCGCAGAGCCTGCACAACGTCTTCGTCCTCTGTCTCGTAACCATCATCTTCGGCCTGCTCTCTGTGTTTTTCCTCAAAGAGATACCACTGAGGACGAAACGCCCCCTCGAATAGGGCTACAACATGCTATGAGAAGCGTCCCCTGACCTACCTGTCATGCGGAGCGGCACTCAGCCTTTAGCCCTGAGTGCCGCTCCGCATGACAGGTGAAGGAGCCTTTTTTACGTCATGTCACAAACAAGTTGCCAGACATCTAATGCTCTCATGCCTTTGCACTTGATCTTCTCGAGTTTTATAATATGCTTCCCGCGAAGGAAGACGAGAGGAAGCTGCGGGAACCAGGCACCTTTCCAGTCTTCTATCTGGAATTGAATTTGGGATCGAAATCAGGGTTTCAAAATGTGAAGAATGGTGTCGAGATCAGGAAGGTCATGGGAGAGCGCGTTATAGAATGTACGCTCTACTGCTAGCCCTTGCAAGCAGGCAGCGAAGACACTTGCCAGGTAGTCTGCGTTGCCCGCGACCACCTGGCCTGCCGCTTGCCCCTCGGCAATAAGCTGCCTCAAGGTATCATGTAACATTTTGCTCTGTTCTATCGCCCTCTCACGCACCTGCTGTGGCACCGCTTCACTCGTGAAAGCCTGCAACACAATCATCGCAAATTCTGGTTCGTCTTTCAATCCTTCGAGAATTTGCGCACCAAGCCAGAAGATGCGCTCCCAGGGGGTAGCAGGCATCGAGTAAGCTTGCTCCATCAGCCTGACAGTACCAGCCAGCGCCTTTTCCACCAGCGTGGCAAAAATCTCTTCCTTATTCTTAAAGTAGTGATAGGCAAGACCATAGCTGATGTCGGCAGCACTGGCAATATCGTTCATTTTTGTCGCCATCAGGCCTCTGTGCGCAAAAAGCTTGCGCGCCGCGTCAAGAATGTGCTGCTTCTGCTCTTCACGAATGCGCTGATTCGTCTCTTCCGTCCGTGGCGGCATAACGTAATACTCTCTATGATTGATAAATGGGTCAATATAGCTGTAGTTTATATCATGCTTTCCCCCCCTGTCAAGCAATGGCGAGGGTGTGCTACCCTGACGTGAGCTGGTAGCGTTTCAGGCCCTTCTTTCTGTCCAGTTCAAAGAGCGCACCGTGCAGGATGCCTTCGCCGTAGGCGCTGCCGGGGTTGATGCAGACAGTTTTGCCGATCTTGACAAGGCCACGCGATTCGTGAATATGGCCGTGCAGGGCCAGCAAGGGCTGGTAGCGTTCGATGACGTTGCGCACGGCCTGCGAACCGGCGGGGCCTGTGAGAAGTGTACCGCCCTGGATCACGGGGCGCAGTTGCTCATCGACAAGCGGCGCAGTATCGATGGCGGTCTGGATGGGAGGGACATGCAGGTTGAAGATAGAACGAGCTGGCTGCTCTAGCTGGCTGATCTGCTGCTCCAGGTGGCGCTGGAGCGCTTCCTCCGCCATCTCTCGCGGCGAATGCCAGGGAGTGGGGTTGGCGAAACCGCAGGAGAGCATCTGAAAGCCCTCCCCCAGTTCCACGATGCGGTCTTCGGGATCGACTACCAGCGGCGACTTCGCCAGAATTTCTCGTAATACCGGCTCGTCATCATTGCCCAGCATGACGTAGAGTCGTATACCCTTGCCGCTCAATCGCTCCTCGGCCAGACGCATCCAGCGTTCCAGCGTCTCCGCCATCACCCTGAGAAAGAGCGCATCTATCGCCTGTTGATCGTCTCGCACGGCGGCGAATTCATCCTCGCTCATACGATAGGGGTACTGCCCGAGGTCGCGCACGCGGCGCTCAAGGGCGGACAACTCGTCTTCCCTGAAGGTGCGCTCTCCAGCGATAGCGGGCGCGTAAAAGCTGTCGCCATGACGCACAATGGGAACAACGGCTTTCCCGGCGATATCGCCGCCCATAATCAAGACCTCAACACCATAAAAGCTGGCAGCGTTGACAAACTTGCGCCAGAGCAACTCCGAGCCGTGGATATCGGAAGCGTAAAAAGATTTGAAACTCAAGATAGAACTCTCCTGTCTCTCAGGCCGCTGGAAGAGGACGCTTATCCTCGCGGCCCCTGACCCTGCTTTATATCTCGCAAACCAGCCTGCACCTCGCGCACAGCCTCCTGTGGGGTCGCGGCAAAGCGGAGCAGGTCAAGGTCACTATCGCCGATTACCAGGTGCGCGCGTATGGCGGAGATGAGCGGGGGCCAGCACTCGCCAAGCAGCACCAGGGGCTGAGCCTGTCGTTCGGTCTGGCTTGCCGCCCAGGCAACGGCCAGTTCTGAAAGCGTGCCAACGCCTCCCGGCAAAGCAATGACAGCTGCGCAGCGCAGGATATGGTTCAAGCGGCTACCATAGTCTTCAGACCAGCGCAGGTCAGCATTCCACTCATTGGGCGTTATCGCCGACCAGTGGCGCATGGGCAGGCCGATGACAAAGCCACCTCGTTCGTGCGCGCCCCGGCTCACCGCTGCCATCAGGCCGCCATAGCCGCCGGTCACTATCACAAAACCGGCATCCGCCAGCAGTTCACCAAGCTCGTGTGCCAGCGCCCACCGGCGGTCGTCTTCGTTCAGACGGGCGGAGCCGAGAACGGCAATTTCAGGCTTGCCCATCACCGGCGGCCTGCCCTCGTCGACCTGTGGATCATTGCTCATGCTGGCTCCCCCTCTGTGACGCGGTGAATCGTTTCGTAATGTTCTCGCGCCGCTTCGGCATCAGGGAACTCGAAGCGTTCGAGGCCGCCGAGGCGGGCAAGGTAGAAGGCAAAGAGGCTGAGCGGCAGTGCTGCCAGTAGCGGTGAAAATTCCTCCGAGAGGCCGGGAGCGAGGGGCAGAAATGCGGACGGACTCTTTGCGGGTTTGACATCGCTGATGAAAGCCGACCGCGCGCCAATGAAATTCAGCTCGGAAAGAATTTCAGAGGCGCGATCAAACGAGGCCCCGGAGGGAGCAACCAGCAATACAGGCGTCCTCTTGCCGCTCACAAAATATTCTTCGTGCGCCCATTCCTCAATGTTTGTCGCCACACCCAGCTTCTGTGGCCCCTCGAAGAGCTTGGCGGCCCCGAATTGCGCCGTTGCCAGATTTGGCCCGGCGCCAAGAAATGTGATCCAGTTCTGTCCGGCGAATTGCTCTGCCAGCCTGCGCGTGGGTTCGTCCGTCTCTGCGAGCGTCTGCCGGGCCAGCGCGGGCGTGCTTTTCAGCAGCTTCCATGCCTCTGAGACATCGCGCCCGCGAACCTCAGCCCAGGCCAGCGCGAGATTGAGTAACGCGACGAGAATGGCAAGATAGGTGCTTGTTCCCGGCGAGTAGCCCAGCGTTGGCACAGAGAGTGGAAGGATATCCGTCGCTGTCTGTGCCAGTGGCGAATCAGAGTTGCCGGTGAGTACCAGTACGCGATGGCCGAAGCGTCTGGCCTGTAAAGCAGCCTCGATGGTTCTGCCAACTTTGCCGGAAAAGGAGATGCAGGCGACGGCGCTGTGCGGCGGCAGATAGCGCACGCGGTAACGCGCCAGGTCGAGGGCATGTACGCCTTCGGCATCAATTCCGGCATGTTTCTGGAAAGTCAGGGCGGCTGCGGCCCCGGCAAACGCTGAGTCCCCGCAGCCGCAGAGATAGAGATGCTCAATGCCGCCCGTATGCAGCGCACGGGCCAGAGAAGCAATCGGCCCGGCTAACGCTTCGAGTTGTTCCGCCAGCAGGCGCGGAATCATAGCGATCTCCTGGCGCATGATCTCTGTGGCGCTGCTGATGCCGCGATCAGCGCCCGCTACCTGCGCATCCTTCTCTGGCACAGGCAGCAGAAGCACGGCAGGCGGCTCCGTGAGAAGGCGACTCTGCGCTGCGGCAGGTTCAACACGCGCCAGCGAGAGGGAGCCGAAGCTGGCAACGGCGTAGGAGGCTGAAATAACGCCGCGTTGCGCCGCCTTCAGCGCGTCATCGCCCAGCGAGAGGCCGGCGGCCAAACCGCCACAGAAGGCATCGCCCGCCCCCGTCACGTCCAGCACCGGGCCGGGTACAATCGCTACTTCGTGCAGCGTCTTTGTGGCCCTTTGCCAGACCAGCGCCCCTTTCTCGCCCATTTTGATGACAATGATGGGTGTGGGCAGTTCAATAAGGCTGCTCAGCGCACGGAGCGGGTCATCATAGCCGACAAGGTCGGCCAGTTCGGAGCGGCTCGGCAGGAAAGCATCTACCCTCGCTGCGAGAGCGCGCAGGCGTTGCCGATAGTCGGCAACGTAATCTTCGTGCGTATCGAGCGTGATGACGGCACGAGGGGCGATATGGCGCACCGTCTCCACGATAGCCTCTGCCGCGTCCAGGGGCATGGCCGTTACATGCACAACCGGCGGCGGCTCCCCTTCCAGCCAGGCGACAGGCAGGTCAGCAGGCTGCACCGCCACCTCGCGTGATCGCTCTCGCGGCGTGCGATAGAGCCAGCGCCGCTCGCCGTTGGCCTCGTAAATCACCCAGTTGCGCACTGTGGGACCCGGAATATCCACGATGCCGCCGGTTGCCACACCAAGCGCGTGCAGCGCGTCGCTGTGTTCGCGTGGAAAATCTTCTCCCCGCCGTGTCACCATGCCTACGGAAGGCTGCCAGAGGCGTGCGCCCAGCGTTGTGTAGATGCTATTGCCACCCACGCTCGCCATTCGTGTCGTGCCATCCGGTAACACCACATCATCGATAGTCAAATTTCCGACAACGATCACTCGCGGACGAGTCGCGGGAAATTCCCGCGACCCACCCTCTTCACGCGACCTGTTCGTTTCCTTTGCCATATACGCTTACTCCGGGGGAATCTCACGGTACGACAGGCTCAGATCAACGCCTTGATTACGATTAATCAGGTAGGCGACGACGTACCAGATGATGCCCACAACCACGACGCCAATCATGAAGGAGAGCGACAGGCGGGCCGTTACGCCAAAAGTTGAGTTGATCGTGCTGTTGAAAATGAACAGCAGCATGAGCGCGCCCAGCACAATCACACCACCAATACCGGCCAGCGTCACGGTGGGAATGCCGAAGATTCTGTGGCCGCCAGCCGCTTCCCAGACGTGGCGCAGACGGAAAGGGAAGACGATGCCAGCAATCGAGACGAGAATGAAGGCGGCGATTTGCGCCAGCAGCGCGCCAAGCAGGCTCGCCTGTGGAATCGTGACGAGGGCAATCAGGGCCAGCGTTCCTGTCACTGTGCAGAAAATGATAGCTTTGACAGGCGAGTGGAATCGCTCGCTGACATCGCCCAGCGGCTCCGGTATCATGCGGTCAACCGCCCACGCAAGCATGTAGCGCGTGGCCTGAAGCTCTGAGAGCGGGGTGCCCATCAAGGCCCAGAAGATGAAGCCGATACCGATGAAAAGCGGCACCAGCACATTGCCGGTCAGCAGGCTCACAATGAAGTTGAAACTTGGCGAGAGATTACCGGGCAGGTTGAGCAGGCTCGGATTATTGTTGGCGAGATAGCCAACGCTGCCAATCCAGTTGACGCCGACAGCCCCCGTGAAGGCCAGCACAAGCAGGGCCAGCATCAGGCCGTTAATCAGCACGCCACCCACCATCGCCAGGTACTGCGAGCGCGCTGCCCGCTTGACCTCGCCGCCAATCTGCGCCGACCCCTGAGCGTAGCCAACGACGAAAAACACCCAGGGCAGCATGAGCAGCGTATCGGTCAGGCTGAAGCCGTGAGGCAAGGTGTAGCCGTTCTTCACCGCCGTCGGGATGACCTGGTTGAACATTAAACCCTTGTGTTGCGCAGCAAAGGCATTCCAGGCGTTCTGAATATTGCCGCCATCAAAGAGCAGGAGCAGGAAAGCCAGAATGATGCTGCCGCCGGCGAAAAAGAAAAACACCTTTTGCCAGCGCCAGAAGCTCTGGCCGCCCAGGATGAGCAGCACGGCGAAGCCGACGTTGATGAGCAGGCCGATGATGAGTACCCACCACTGCGTCGTGATGCCCAGGATGGGGAACGAGGCCAGTAAATTGTTGCTCACCTCAATCCAGCCATTCTGCCCGGTGGCCGCGCCGATGGTGGAGAGGGCAACAGGGACGGCAAAGGTGAGAGCGAACCAGGCGTTGAAACCGATCCAGAAGAAGATCAGCCACATGCCCTGACTCCAGCCGAGCAACCAGCCCAGGAAGGGATGCAAGGCGCGGCTGACAAAGACGTAGTCGCCGCCGGAACGCGGCATAGCGGCGGCGAACGTAGAGTAGACCCACAGCAAGGTAAAGGCCATCAGTAGCGTGCCGATGATAACCGCGAGCAGCATGTTTCCCTGCGGAAAATCGGCGGGCGCCTGCAAGAAGAGAAAAACGGCCCCGACGGCAATATTCATGCCAAAGGTGTTCATAATGAACGCATCCAGCACCGATACCTCACGTACCAGCCCGGTCGCATTACGCAGAAATAGCTTACCCTGATTGATAGGAACCGGAGAAGCCTTACTCATGATTTTTGCCCTCCTCTGTCCCCGGCGTGCCGATCAGGTGCAGGACACGATCATCGCGCCGGAAACTCTCAATGGTGAAACGGAAACGGTCGGCTCGATAGAGTACCTGTGAGAACTCCACAAACTTGCCTGTTACGTCATAGGTTTTCCCCTCCACTTGCAACAACGGCGTTCCCGGCGCAATGCTCAGTGCCCTCGACTGGTTACCACGAGCGCGCACGACCTCAATCGTGCTTTCGGCCCGCGCCAGTACAATGCCATATCGCTCCTCCAGCGTCCGGTAAAGCGAGCGCCCGTTGAGGTCGAGCGTCTCCAGACCGGGAACCAGGCGCGCCGGGATGCAGGACAAAAGCAGGGCAACAGGCTTGCCTTCGAGCAGGGCCACCCGTTGGAGCAAGAAAAATGGCTGCTCTTTCACATCCAGTACGGTGCGCAGGGCCGCCGGAACCGCGTCAATTTTCTGCTCGACCACACGCAGGTCGGCATGCAAACCTTTGGCGCGCATACTCTCCGAGAAACTGGAAAGAATGCTGATCTTCTCCTCCACCTTCTGCTCGCGCACGAATGTCCCACGACCCGGAACGCGGTAGAGATAGCCTTCTTTGACAAGGTCCAGTATTGCCTGCCGCACAGGCGCCAGGCTAATGCCAAAACGGGCCGCATACTCGCGCTCTTGCAACAATTGCTGGCCGTGCTGTAACTCCCCCCGCTCAATACAGCCCAGCAGATAATTGCGCACCTGCAGGTGCAAAGGAACCGGCGCGTCGCGGTTCACAGGCATAATCTCTCCATGCTGCCCGCCCTCATAGAAAGATGCCATCATCTCATCATCGCGATTGACATTCATCAGCAGCTCCCTTTCAGATATATATAATATTATAATATAATAATATGAGCAAGTCAATACCCCAACAACAGAGTTGTTCAGCAACATTTGCGCATTCTGGAATAACCCGTACTGTGCCATTGTTGTCCTCTACAGAACGGGCCATTGCCTGAACCCCCCGGCATGCCCGGGTTCTGATCGTGAAAAGCAATGATATCGTATACTCTAAAAAAGGGAAAAGTGAATCGCTCGTATTTCCCTGATGATTGAGATTAAAGGAGCCACCTATGCAATTATTCGGCAAGAAGTCCGCGACCGAGCTTGAGAAGCGTGCCGATGGGCGGGATCGTTTGCCGCCGGGACAGTACCTGACGAAAAAGTGGCCGGTATTGAGCTATGAATCCACGCCAAAGCAGTTACCGGCAAACTGGAAATTGAAAATCTCCGGCCTGGTGGAGCATCCGTTTGAACTGAACTGGGAAGAGTTTCTCGCGCTGCCGCGCACCGTGCTGACGGCTGATTTCCACTGCGTGACCACGTGGAGTCGCTACGATAACACGTGGGAGGGCGTGCATATTCGCGAAATTTTGCAGCGCGCAAAGCCCTTACCGCAGGCGCAGTACGTCATGGCCCACTCGTGGACCGGCTACACCACCAACATACCCTTCGCCGACCTCAACGACGATGATGTATTGATCGCCATCAAACATGACGGCAAAGACCTGGAACCCGATCATGGCGGTCCGGTACGGCTGATTGTGCCGAAGCTGTACGCCTACAAAAGCGCGAAATGGCTCGATGGGCTGGAATTTATGGAACGCGACCGCCCCGGCTTCTGGGAGCAGCGCGGCTACCACAACCACGCCGACCCCTGGCAGGAGGAACGCTACTGGTGAACTCACTCCTGTCATTCTGAGCGCGACGAAGAATCTGAGGTGGGCCACCACGATCTGGTGCCTCGGATTCTTCACCGCGCTCAGAATGATATCCGAGGGGATGTTTTTCATGGTATGACAGGCGTGAGTCCACGATGTATCCTCTTTAGCGTGTCTAAAGAGGATACTTTTTTGTGGCGTCTATTTGACCTTCCGGGAGATTATGATGATGCAAGATGACGAATTTGATCTGGATGTGCGCCTCACCTTTGCGCGGCGCGACGAGCCGGTTTTTCAGACGGATGATAGCTGCGTGACGCAGTGTGATACCTGTGTCGGCACCTGCGGGCAGACCTGTGATACCTGTGGCAACTCCTGCGGCGATACCTGCGACCCGACCTGTATGACCTGCGGACACACCGCCTGCGACACCTGCATGTGCGCGTAACACTATGCTCAACACACAGACATGTTCCTGGCAGCCACAACTCGCAACAGAGCAAAGAGCCAGAGCAACGGAAATCGCGCGTGAAATCGCGGCTCGCCTGCGCGAACGTGGCAACATCGTGGCCGCGTATGAGGCAGCGCAGCAGCAAACAGCCTTTCCGCGCTCTGTCTCCTGGCAACCCTACACACTTGCGCAGGGCGATGCCGGTCTCGCCCTGCTCTGCGGCTATCTGGATGCCTGTTTTCCAGGTAAGGGCTGGGATGTGACCGGGTATCGTTACCTTGAGATCGCGGCACGGGCAGCAGAGCAACACTCCAACTTACCGGCAGGGTTGTTCTCCGGCCTCAGCGGCCTGACCTTTGCCGTCGAGTACCTCTCTCAAGGTGGGAAACGATACCGCAAACTCCTGGCAGCTTGCGAGGAAACGCTCTTTCCCCGGATCATTGCCCTTGCTTCCTGTCTCTGCACGCAAACCCATGACATTGCGGTAAGCCAGTTCGACCTGATCTCCGGTCTCAGCGGCATGGGTGCCTACCTGTTGCGCCGCAAGGGTGTGGCCGGGGCGCGTCCGGCTCTGGAAGCTATACTGCACAGCCTTGTCAACTTAATGGCAGAAGACACCGAAACTGCTTTGCCACGCTGGTATACGCCTGCCCACCTTCTATGGGACGAGGCAACGAGGCAGCTCTACCCCTACGGCAACCTGAATTGCGGACTCGCGCACGGCATTCCCGGCCCCCTCGGGTTGCTCTCCCTCGCCCACCTTGCCAGTATCAGTGTGGATGAGGTAGAAGAGGCCATCGCAGGCAACGCAGACTGGCTTTTGCGACACCGCATGGACGATCAGTGGGGTGTCAACTGGCCCACGGCAGTAGCTATAACAGCGGATGGTACAGTACCCGCACATGCGCCCGCTACGCTGGCCGCGCCATTTGAGCCGAGCCGCAGCGCGTGGTGCTATGGCAGTCCGGGCATCGCCCGCGCCCTCTGGTTCGCGGGTGAGGCGCTCAATCGTGACGAGTATCGCGAAGTGGCAGTTGCGGCAATGGAAGCGGTCTATCGTCGTCCACTGCCGGTGCGGCGCATCGATTCCCCTACCTTCTGTCACGGGATCGCCGGACTTCTGCAAATCACCCTGCGCTTCGCGCACGATACCGGCCTGCCCTGCTTTACCGAAGCGGCACAAACACTGACTGAACAACTTCTTTCCCTCTACGATCCCGGTGCTTTGCTCGGCTACTACAGCCTTGAGCCGGGCAATAAGCGCGTCGAGCAGCCCCGGCTGCTCGACGGCGTTCCGGGTGTTGTGCTGGTCTTGCTGGCAGCGACCAGTCGCGTTGAACCAACCTGGGATCGCCTGTTCCTTTTGTCATGAGGGAGGCTCGAACAAGATGCAACAGTTGAAAACAGAAGCGGCACATGCGCAGCAAACCGCAAAACCTGTCGCAGCCGCACTGCCGCTCTACCGGCCACTCGATAGTATTATGGTGCGCGCGACGCTTCTGCCCATCGAAACCTACCTGTCGCTGCAAGATGGATTAGGCGCAGAAAACCCACAGGTGCGCAATGCGCTGGCGGTCGGCAGTAGCGCGCTGCTGGATGAACTGGAACGCTCCCCAGGCAGTGACAAAGATGCGCGCCATCGCAAATCCAGGCTGTTACGTTTCCTCATTCGCATGTCGGCGCGTCCTACACCCTACGGTCTCTTCGCCGGTGTGGCGCTGGCGCACCAGGGCGAGCAGAGCAATCTCTCGCTGGCAGCGGAATCGCCGCGCATACGCACGCGCCCGGACATGGGCTGGCTGCTCACCTTTGTACACACGCTGGAGGCGCGTCCTGAAATTCGCCAGCAGCTCTGCCTGTATACCAACCCGACCGCCTTCATTCGCGGCAATCGCGTCTTCATGACACAGCAGACACCGCTCCATATGGACAATGCGGGCGCGATACCGGCTGTTTCGATACGGGTCACAAACGTGGTGCGAAAAGCACTTGCGTTCGCTCACCGGCCAGTTCCATACAGAGAACTGACGCAGCATCTGCTGGCAACCACGCCGGGCGCGGCACCCGAAAAAGTCGAAAAATTGCTCACTCAACTCTGGGAGCAGACGCTTCTGCTGACCGATCTGCGCCCACCGCTGACCATCGATCATCCCGCCCGGTATGTGGCGCAACGCCTCGCCAGGATTCCAGCAGCATATAGTGAGGCTGAACGGCTAGAGTCGCTGCTAGAGGCAATGGCGGATTACGACAGGCAAATTGCAAAAATTTTTGTTAATGGCTATAAGAAAAACAGTGGACATGAGACAATAGGCGATGGCGTTACAGCATACCGCCAACTGGTGAAGCAGGCAAGAACGATGCACGCGCCAGAGAGTGAAACGCCATTGCAGGTCGATATGGCGCTCTCGCTGAATGGCAGAGAGATCAATCAGATGATAGGTCATGAGGCGGCGCGGGCAGCGGAATTATTGCTCAGGCTGACACCCATGCCCTCTGGCCCGTCATACCTGGCAGCGTACCGTCAGGCATTTCTTGAGCGATACGGCGCGCAACGCGAGGTGCCGCTTTTAGAGCTGCTCGACCCACAGTTTGGCCCCGGTTCATTCACACAGCAAAAACAGAGAACGACCGCAGGCCAATCGCAGCATGCACGGCGAGCGCAAACGCTGCTCTCCCTTGCCACCACTGCCCTGCACGAACGAGCGCGGGTAATCGAGCTTGATGAAAAGACGCTGGCCGCACTGCAAACATACAGCCCTTCAACGGAGACAGCGCCACCTTCGCTTGATCTCAATGTGTTTATCGCCGCCCAATCGTGCGAAACGCTGGATGCGGGGAAATTTCAGCTCATCGTCGGGCCAAATCTGGGAGCGCAGGCAGCCGGGCGTAACCTGGGAAGATTTGCCGACCTGCTCGGCCCGGAGGCGCGTTCGGCGCTGGTTTGCGCAGCGCAGGCAGAGGAGCAGCACGAGCCGCAGATGCTGCGAGCCGAGCTTGTCTACCTGCCGCCCAGACTGCGTTCAGCCAACGTCGCCGTTCGCCCGGCTGTTCGCCAGTATGAGATCGCGCTGGGGATCAGCCCTGGCGTGGAAGCGGCACAGGTGATACCGCTCAATGAACTGGTGGTGGGCATACGCAATAACCGTTTCTATGTACGCTGGCCGCGCAAGAATGCCGATATTCTCGTTTGTGCCGGGCATATGCTCAACAGCATGCAGGCCCCCGACCTCTGCCGCTTCCTGGCGGAGGTCAGTCGCGACGGCGTTCCGCAGTTGAGTCCTTTTGACTGGGGACCAGCGGCCAACTTTCCCTTTCTCCCCCGCGTGCAGGTCGGCAACATCATCCTGCGCCTCGCCCAGTGGCGCATCGATGCTCAGACGCGCGAACAGTCCCTACCAGCCGCTTCGCTTCCTGCTTTTCGTGATGCACTGGCGCTATGGCGCGAGGACTGGCACGTGCCTCGCTACGTCTACCTCAGCTCTGGCGATAACCGTCTCCTGCTCGACCTTGAACAGACCGAGCAGGTTGAAGAACTCCGCACCGACATGTGCCACCTGTCTGAAAGCGGCTATCTCATTCTGCAAGAGGCGCTGCCCGCCCCCGATCAAGCATGGCTACAAGGCCCGGCAGGCCACTACATGAGCGAGTTCGTGGTCTCGCTGGTGGTGAAGAGTAACGATGACGCACTCGGCTCCGTCCCAGGCCACCCGCCCGCCACAGGCCAGTCGCAGGCCAGCGCCGCAGGCCACCCGCAAGGGGTGGCCCTACTATATACGACAGCCCTCGGAGCCACACGAAACCCATCGTGTATAGTAGGGCCACCCCTTGCGGGTGGCCTGGGGGGGAATGGGTGGTCTGGAGGGAATGGGTGGTCTGGAGGGAATGGGTGGCTTGCGGCGCGGGACGGAGATACACCAGAACGCGAACGTATGAAAGCGCCGGGCAGTGAGTGGCTGTTCGTTAAGCTCTATTGCCCGGAAACATTCGAGGAAGATTTGCTTGCCTATCCCATTCGCCGATTCGCGTGGGAGGAGGCGCTGGCAGCAGGATGGGCAGAAGAATGGTTTTTTGTGCGCTATCACGATCCCGATCTGCACATCCGGCTGCGTTTCCGGGGCGAGCCGGAACGCATCACAGGGCAACTGCTGCCGCAACTGTGCGCGTGGGCAACGAAACTGATGGACGAGGGCTATTGCACGCGCTTCTGCCTGGATACCTACGAGCGCGAACTTGAAAGGTATGGCGGCACGGCAGGCATAGCACTCGCGGAATCGCTTTTTGCTATCGACAGCCAGACCGTAGGTGATATTCTCTATCTTACGAAGGAACGCGCCTTCCAGATGGATAAAATTGTGCTGGCCGTACTGAGCATCGATCAGTTGCTCGCCCATTTCAGACTGGATGAGGCGGCACGTCTGCAATGGCTGCGCCAGTATGTGACCTCGCGCAACGAGGTGGAGGTCGGGCAAGCGTATCGCCAGCACAAAGTCCTGTTACGCTCGTTACTCGGCAAGGCGCACACTCTTCTCGATGAGCCGGGAGGCCAGCAGCTCATGCAGATATTCGAGAGGCAACAGGAAGCATTAGCTCCCATCACAGCGCAGTTGAGAGAACTGGCAGAGCAAGGTATATTGAGTGTCTCCCTTGATGCGCTTTACAGCAGCTACATCCACATGCACTGCAACCGGCTACTGGGAACCGACCGCGCTACCGAAAGAAAGGTCATGGGCCTGCTGCTGCGCACAAGGGAAGGATTGGAGCGATCAGGGCTGTAGAGCAGGACACGGTTCATTTTTGCAGAGAGAGGACGGATACGGTAGAGGCGATGAGGCATCCGTTGCAGTCCGGGCAGGCCACCCCTGGCGGCTGGCCTGCCTGGCCTTCGCACGGCCTGAAGTGAACGCCTATGGGGGTGGCCCTACTATATACGAACGCATGACACAACTCTACAAGCTACATAAGAGCCGTAGTATAGTAGGGCTGGCCTGGGGCGGCGGCTTAAGTCGCCGCCCCAGAAGTCACGCGCTATTTTTCTAACGAACTCTTGGAGTTGCGTTCTCCATCATACGTGAGCAGGATGCGTTTGCCTTCGTAGATGGTTTCGAGGTGGACGGGGCGGCCCCAGATGGTATAGACGTGCTGGAGCGTCTTCTCGGCGTAGACGAGGTCGAGGTCTTGACCTTCGTAGAGGTGCTTGATGTAGAGTTCGCGGTTGCCGCGATAGTCGCCGTTGTCGACCACCAGGTAGGGATAGCCAAAGTTGGTCATGCTGGCGACGATGCCATCGCGCACCTTTTCCCAGTTTTTCTCGACAATGACCCATTCGTCGCCCTCTTTTTTGTAGAGGTAGAGATCGAGGTCTTTGATCAGGTCCTCGGTCAGGTAGTTGCGCAGGAAGGAGACATCGTTGTCGAGTTCGCGCACCTCGAAGATCTTCTGCTTGCCCATGCCCGGCTTGCGGCCAAGCCGCTCCTGCTCCTCCTTCGTGGGATTGTCCCAGCGCCGCTCGATATCCTCGAATATCTTGTAGCCCAGGTAGTAGGGGTTGAGCGAGGTGCGCGAAGGCGAAAGGACGCTGGAATGCAACTGCGCGAATTCCATGAATTCGGAGTCGTTGATGACGCCCTCTTCGCTGAGTCGTCGCATAATGCGGGCATGCCAGGTGCTGTTGTGGTGCAACATACCGTTGGCAACGTAGCGATGCGAACGGTCAACTGTGATATCATACACATCGGCTACGTCATGCTCGATGCTCACCACCTCATCTGTCGGGTCTTCGCGCACAAACCAGCGGTGGCTATCGAGGT
>Ga0070739_10001734_pt1 | contig 31491 bp, 23 predicted proteins | sample Coa_R1_7_FD_66445 | JGI IMG/M metagenome (GOLD analysis project Ga0070739, IMG submission 66445) | Surface soil microbial communities from Centralia Pennsylvania, which are recovering from an underground coalmine fire - Coalmine... | ecosystem: Environmental > Terrestrial > Soil > Unclassified ...
AGAGGACAATTATTCGCATTGAGCTGACTGGGCAAACGCGGTGGATCGGGACGTTCGGGGTTCGGCTGGCTCATGAGTGGACCCCTTCTCGCGAGTGCGCGGCAGAGAAAGGAGCGTTGGTGCCAACACACGGACCTAACTCCGTAATGAATTATAAAAGCTGCGGGCCTTCGTCTCTAGCTTCTTCCTCGGACCTTAGACGGTAAGGGGGTAAAGAGGGTTCCGAGTTTATCGTTTATTCCAAAGATAACACCAGAGAATCCAGAGGAACCGTTGTTATGGCCTTGCGCGGCGGCGATTACGGCACCGACGCAAGGTCGAATGGATCCTACAGCTGAAAGAAAGTCTGCGGGCCGGCCTGTAAGCCGGGTTCTGTGCCGCTTGCGCGGCGACGGTCATTTCTCTTGTCCGCCGGTTGCCCGGCGGATCCAGCGACCTACCCGAGGGTCGTAGCGGGCCGGACCAGCCCTGCCCCCTTATTTGGTCTTGCTCCCGGTGGGGTTTGCCGAGCCAGCCTGTCGCCAGACTGCTGGTGGGCTCTTACATTAAGGAACGAATGTCCCCCACCATTTCACCCTTACCTCCGAAGGATGAAGGATGAGGGATGAAGGATGAAAAAGAACATCTCTGATTCATCCTTCATCCCTCATCCTTCATCCTTTCGAGGGCGGTATACTTTCTGTTGCACTTTCCCGGTTCTTCGTTCACCCTTCTCTGGAAGAGAAGGAGAACTCGAACGGTGGGTGTTACCCATCACCGCGTCCTGTGGAGCCCGGACTTTCCTCTCTCCGTTTATGCGGACAGCGACCGTCCAGCCGGCTCGCAGACTTTCGCTATTATAGCGAACAGGTAGGTCGGACAGAACGATTCGGGACGGGGAGGATAAATCGGTACATGGCGGTTTACACGCTCGACTGGAATGCGATGCCGCCCGGCGATTGCCGGCGTGGTGCGGTCAGCATCGGCAACTTCGATGGCGTTCACCGTGGACACGCCGCCTTGCTCGCCGAGTTGCGCCGCCAGGCCGACGCGCTCGGCGGACCTGCCGTCGCCCTGACCTTCGATCCGCATCCCATCGAGCTACTGCGACCGGAACTGTCGCCGCCGCGGTTGACCACCACCGAGGATCGCTCGCAACTGTTGCTGAAGTTAGGGGCGGATTGCGTCCTTGTTCTTCGCGCCACACATGAATTGTTGGCCCTCCGCGCCAAGGATTTCTTTGCCGAAATGGTGCAGAAACGCTTACAAGCGCAAGCGCTCGTGGAGGGAAGCAATTTCGGATTCGGACGGGGGCGCGAAGGTGACGTTGGAACACTGGCAGAGTTGTGCGAACCGGCGGGGATTGGATTGACGGTTGTGCCGCCGGTCCTTTTAGACGGCATCGAGGTATCCAGCAGTCGAATTCGTGCTGCATTGACGACCGGGAATGTCCGAGAAGCGGCGTCCCTGTTGGGGCGTCCCTATCGACTGAACGGTCTGGTAGGGACAGGGCAGCGGCGTGGCCAGAAACTCGGCTTTCCAACGGCCAATCTCGAACAGGTGCGGACACTCATTCCCGGCGATGGGGTTTATGCGGTGCGTGTGCCGCATGAAAGCAAGAAATGGCCGGGCGCAGCCAACGTCGGTCCCAACCCAACATTCGGCGAAAATGCGCGCAAGGTTGAGATACACTTGATTGGGTTCGAGGGCGATCTGTACGGCAAGCCGCTCGCCGTCGATTTTCTCGAACGACTGCGTGACACGCTCCCATTCAAAAACGTCACCGAGCTAGTCGAGCAACTCCGGCGCGACATCGACCAGGCGCAGCGAATCGCCGGCGAAGAGAGGACATAAACGACTCGTATGAAAAAACCATTTGACGATCTGGATAGGAAAGAATTAAGCTGTCTTCCGCCGACGCGTCGTCGCTGTTTGCAGGCGCTCGCCGCTTTGGGCATCGGCTCAGCCGTGTTTCAGCGTGCGTTGGCGGCGGCTGCGGACGAGGCCAAGCCCATCACCGCCGAAATGATTCAGCAAGCGGAATGGATCGCCGGGATTCACTTCTCCGAGGAGGAGCGCAAAACATTAGCTGAGCGGCTCAACCGGCAGCAGAAACGATTCGAGGCCATGCGCGTCGTCCCCATGCCTCATGAGGTTCCTCCCGCCATCTCCTTCAACCCCGCGCCGTGGCTGCCGCCTTCTTGCGAATCCGTCCGCCGCGACGCCGAGCCGACCGTGCGAGCGGCTCCGAAGAAACCAGATTCCGGTGAGGATCTCGCCTTCCTGCCGGTGACGGCGCTGGCGGCCTTGATCCGCTCGCGGCAGGTTTCCTCCGTCGAGCTGACGAAACTGTATCTCGAACGGCTGCATAAGTACGATCCGGTGCTGCATTGCGTCGTGAACTATACGGAAGATCTCGCGCTGAAGCAGGCCGAACATGCCGACCGCGAGATCGCCGCCGGCCGCTATCGCGGGCCGCTCCACGGCATCCCGTGGGGAGCCAAGGATCTCATCGCGTATCCCGGCTACAAAACGACTTGGGGAGCCGCTCCGTTCAAGGAGCAGACCCTTGACACCAAGGCCACGGTGGCCCGACGACTGGAGGAAGCGGGGGCCGTTCTTGTCGCCAAGCTGACGCTGGGAGCGCTGGCGATGGGCGATCTCTGGTTCGGCGGTAGAACGCGCAACCCCTGGGATCCGAAGCGTGGCTCTAGCGGCTCGTCGGCGGGACCGGGCGCAGCGACGGCGGCGGGACTGGTCGGCTTTTCCATCGGCAGCGAAACGCTGGGCAGCATCGTTTCGCCGTCGCGCACCTGCGGTGTGACCGGACTGCGGCCAACCTTTGGCCGCGTCAGCCGTCACGGCTGTATGACGCTGTCGTGGAGCATGGACAAGCTCGGCCCCATGTGCCGGTCCGTGGAGGATTGCGCTCTCGTTTTCGCCGCCATCCACGGTTTCGATGGACTCGATCCCTCAGCGGTGGATCGCCCCTTCTCCTGGCCGCCGCAGCGCGATTTGCGAACTTTGCAGGTCGGTTATATCGAAAAAGATGGCAACGTCAGCGAACGCGAAGAGCTGCGCATCCTGCGCGATCTCGGCGTTCGTCTCGTGCCCATCTCTCTGCCATCGGAATATCCGCTCGACGCCGTGAGGCTGATCCTCGATACCGAAGCGGCGACCGTTTTCGACGAGTTGACGCGCAAAGGAATCACCGAGGGTTTGAACACTTGGCCGAACACTTTTCGTCTGGGGCAGTTTATACCCGCGGTCGAATATCTCCGTGCCAATCGCATCCGCACGCTGCTGATGCGGGCCATGGAAGAAGTGATGGCGAAAGTCGATCTCTACGTCGGCGGCAACGATTTGGTGCTGACCAATCTGACGGGGCATCCGACGGTTGTTTTGCCCAATAGTTTCCGCAAAACGGGCGATGTGGAGTTGCCGAACGCGCTGACTTTTACCGGCCGGCTCTACGGCGAGACAGACTTGCTGGCGGTGGCTCACGCCTACCAGCAGGCCACAGGGCATCATCTCAAGCGTCCGCCGATGGACAAACTCAAAGTCGAATGAACGTCTCGTTTAGCCGCGAGCCGCAGGCGAGCGCTCCCGCGCTCGCCTGCGGCTCGCGGCTAAACGAAGCATCTGGGAAATGACTTCGCAAGCTCACGGTTTCTTCTGTTGTTGCTGCGGCTCGGTACGTGCCAAGAGCTTATTCACTTCGGGGATTAATCGCGTGGTGAATTTGGTAGCCCCCGAAATCATCGCATGATGGCCGTCGTCAAAATCGTCCTTGTCCAGCCAATCAGTTGCGTCGATGATGTCAAGGTTGTAGCGGTTGCGGAGATAGGCCACGAAGTTGTCGATTTCGGCCTGCCCTTCCGGGCAAAAGAGATCTTGAAACTCCTTCGAGACAGGCGGCAGGACAAGGGCGACGGGGATCTTCTCGCGGCGACAGGTGTCGAACAGGTCGAGCAGCGCCTGAGCCGGTTTGGTTCCGAACTGGAAGTGCTTGAGGGTCTGACCGTACATGTTGTAGGCGAAGGCCCAACGGATCGCATGGGCCGTCGGGGTGTTTGGCAAATCGCGGAGCAGACGCCACCCAAAGGGATCGATGGGACGACGCGACTGATCAAACTCCCTTTCGGGACACGAATGAAGCCCTTGCAAATGCTCGTGGATCCACCAGCGATAGCCGTACCACGGCGTCAGCCGCGATTCAAACCATTCGAGCCAGGCGCGCCTCTTATTGGTGAAATAGCGCTGCAAGAAGCTGAGCTGATGATAGCCGATCCACGCCGGCACCGTGAAATGCTCCTCCGATTGCAGGCCACGCTGCGAACGAACGAGGTGCGTCGAGACGAACTCGACGAGGACCAGGCGCGGACGGACGCCTTCGGCGAGAAGGTCGTGCAGGTACATCATCTCATGCATCCCGCCCACGGTCGGCACACCCAAGTTGAAGGCCAACAGCGGTCGACCATCAGGTCCCGGCTGGCCGCTCAACCGTCCGGACTGGAATGCTTGATCCATGCGCGAGCTGCCAAGCATTAGCACGAGGGGGCGATCCGGCATCTCGGCCAAGCGCGCGTGCAGCAGTTTCAGCTTCTGGCGTTCGGAAATCGTGCGCTCCAGCTCCCAGCGCTCGTCCATCCACAGAAACAGCGAGAGCTGGCCGAGCACGTACCAGATCGGAATCCACACCAACATCATCGTGCGGGCATTCTTCTTCATCCGCCGCGTCCGGGCCAGCGTCAGGGCTGGGGAGACGTCGTCGTCGTCTCTCCGCCGCCGTTTGGGGCCCAGTGCGTTCAGCAGATCGGGACGCACCGACTGCGGATAGCGGAGCGCCGGCGAAGCGGCCGGTTCGCTCTGAACCATTTCCTCACGAATTGCCGAGCCTGGAGAATTCATTGCGGCTTCCTCCTTAGAATTGCATGTACAGGAACGGCTTCACGAAAATCGGAGCCATCACCATGCAGAGGATGAGGGCGAGCATATAGGCGAACCCCAGGACGGGAGTCGGCAAACGCAGACTTAAACGCTCCCACCACTGGCGGCAAGCGGCCACATGGAACAGCACGAAACCCGCGACAATCAACAACAGCAGGTTGTACCCGTAGGGGTGGTCAATATCCTTGCCGTTCACCGGAATCCACAAGCGGCTGTAAATCGCCTGGGTGAGTGCAAACGTCGGCGAACGGAACAGCACCAAGCCCTGATAGAGACAGAGGAATGTCAGTGCCCGGCGAAGGGCCGTGCCGATCCAGCTTTGTAAGAAGCTGTCCAGGCGTGGCCGCTCCTGGCAATAGTTGCGGAAGGCGCGGTTGATCGACAGCGTCACGCCATGCACCAGGCCCCACAGCGCGAAGTTCCAGTTGGCTCCGTGCCACAGACCGCCGAGCGTCATGGTGATGAGGTTATTGCGTGTGGTGTGCCAAAAGCTGCCGCGGCTGCCGCCCAGCGGGATGAACAGGTAATCGCGCAACCAGGTCGAGAGCGAGATGTGATTGCGCCGCCAATAGTCGGAGATGCTGGTGGCCAGGTACGGCATGTTGAAGTTGACGGCCAGCTTGTAGCCGAGCATGTGGGCCGTGCCCAGGGCCATATCGGAGTAACCGGAAAAATCGCAGTAAATCTGCAACGTGAAGGCGAGCACAGCCGCCCAATTCGCCAAGCTGCCGTAGGAGCTGGGGTCGGCGAAGACCGGATCGGCGTAAAGGGCGAGCTGATCGGCAACGACCCATTTCTTGAGCATGCCCAGCAGGAAATATTCGCCGCCGGCCTGGAAGCGCGCCCAACTCCAGCGTTTGGAGCGGCGCGTCTGCGGCAGAAAGTCCTTGGCGCGGACGATGGGGCCGGCGACCAGGTGCGGGAAGAACAAAACGAAGAAGAGCAGATGCGTCGGATTGCGTTCCGCACGCACTTGCCCGCGATAGACATCGACCGTGTAGTTGATGGCCTCGAAAGTATAGAAGGAAATGCCGATGGGCAGAATGATCTTCAGCGTGTTGAACCATATCGGCGAACCGGCGGCGATCAGCACTTCATCCAGCGAGGCCAGGAAGAAGTTTGAGTACTTGAAGAAGCAGAGCAATCCGAGGTTGGCGGTGATGCTGAGCGTCAGAAGCAGGCGGCGAAGGCTCGGCTTCTGCCAGGCTTCCAGGCCCAGCCCAATGCAGTAATCGAGCAAGGTCGAAACGACGATGAGCAGTGCGAGCTTGCGGCTCCAGGAAGCGTAAAAGTAGAAGCTGGCGATCAGAAGCAGCCAAACCCGCGCTTCGTCTCCGGTCAGTGTGAACTTCCGCTGGCGCGGCAAGGGCATCTCCCAATGCAGGCGGCGCCAGGGGATGAACCAGTAAAGGGCGAAGACGATAAGGAAAAATTGGAAGAAATTCCACGAACAGAACAGCATGACACAACCCCAGCGGTGTGGAGGGAATCCGAATCCGGGTCTTGCTAACGTGGGAGGGAATACCAGGTGCGGGAGGAAGTGTACTCAAATTTTCAGAATGGAATCAACCCCAAGAACATGAATAGAGAAGCACGTTCCTACAAGCCCAGAGCGCGAGCGATGGGCGCTTTGGCCCGTCGCTCGCGCTCTGGGCTTGTAGGAACAGATTCCTACGTTTCCGGCCGCGGGGTGCCAAGAACGAAGCGAAAGAGCAGACCGGCCAGGAGCAGAAAGACGGCGCCTCCGCCGACAATGCCGCCGAGGAAGCTCGGATCGAAGAACACCAGACGAAGCGATTCCGACTCGCCGAGGAACTGCCACAGCCAAAGCGTCAAGATCACGCCCAGGGCAAGCGAGGGGCCGAATGGCAGCGGCTGATTACCGCTGCGCAGCAGCTGGAACATACCGAACAGCAGTCCGGGAAAGGCGGCGACAAAGCACGATAACACAACCACCTGCCAGCCGACGAACGCGCCGGCCATCATCATCAAATCGGCGTCGCCGACGCCCAGCCCCTCAATGCCGCGTGCCATGCCGTAGGTGAAGCGGACCAGCCGCATCACCATCATGCCCGCCAATGCGCCCGCCAGTCCGGTGGCCAAGCCGAGCTGCCAGCTGCTCGGTGGCAACCAAGCCGGCAAAGGATAACACACCGGCCAAGGATACAATCCTGTCGGCAGCAGCGGGGGGACGAAGCCGCTTGTCTTCGGAAGCGCTCGCTCCGCGCCGGGGAAAGGCCAGGGAAATAACACGCTGCACCCCAGGCCGATCAGGGTTCCCGTGATGGTGATGGGCAACGGAATGGCCATATCGTCGAGATCGCACAACGAGGTCAAAAGCAGAAAACTCGCCAGCACTGCATGGCAGCCAAACACCGCCCAGGCCGCAAGCGGAATATCTCCCGCAGCGATGGCCGCGCGGCGCATTTGAAGATACGGCAGACCGAGGACGTTTCGACCGATTTCGGCGTAAAACAGTCCCGCGAACAAGAGGCCCGTCAGCAGTTCGACAACGGGATAACGAAGGGGAACGTGTGCGCCGCAGTTCCGGCAGCGGCCGCGCAGCAGAGCATAACTGAGCAGCGGCACATTATCGAACCAGCGGATCGGCTGCAAGCAATGGCCGCAGCGTGGACCCGGCCAAAAAAGACTTTTCTCCAGCGGCAGACGATAAAAACAGTAGTTGATGGCGCTGCCGGCGCAGAGGCCGAGGAGGAATACCAATACAAGCCAGGCGTAAAACATACCTTCTCCGTTTAGCCGCGAGCCGCAGGCGAGCGCGGAAGCCCTCCGCGCTCGCCTGCGGCTCGCGGCTAAACTTTATTGTCCCTCACTCATCCAACGCAAGATCTCCGCGGCGATTTCATTCGGCTCACGTCCGGTGGTATTGACAACATAGTCCGCGCATTGGCGATAAAGCGGCTCTCGCAATTGAATTATTTCTTCCATCTCGGCGCGGCCGCCGATAGTCAACGGCGGCCGTCGTTCGGTTGTAGCGATGTCCGCTTGCACGCGCTGCCACAGCGTCTCGATATCGGCGGTCAGCCACACAATACGCCCGGAGGAGCGGAGCAAGGCACGATTGCATTCGCGCAGCACAATGCCGCCTCCCGTGGCGATGACATGCCGCGGCAAGCGGCACAGCTGCGCCAGGACAGCGGATTCCTTCTCACGGAAACCCGCCTCTCCTTCCGCTGTGAAAATCGCGCGAATCGACTGGCCATACCGCTTTTCCAGCTCGTCGTCCGCGTCGAGCCAACTCCAACCCAATTCGTGCGCTACCAGCCGAGCAATCGTGCTCTTTCCGCTTCCACGCATACCGATGAGGAACAAGGGAGCTTCGCTCATCCGCTTTGCCTTTCCTCCTCGTCGCGGAGAGCGACAGGCGAGAGAGCGCGTTTGACGGCCCGGCGCATCAACTCGAGAGGCGCCTCTTGCTGCGTGAACAACTTAAATTGCAGAGCGGCCTGGCGAACAAACAGCTCGACACCAGTGATGACTTGGCAGCCTCGTGCGCGGGCCTCCTTGACCAGCAGCGTCGTTTCCGGCGTGTAAACGGTGTCGAAAACGACGAGTCCGGGCTTAAGGTAGCTGGGGTGCAACGGTGTGGCATCTATGTCGGGATGCATGCCGACGGAAGTGCAGTTGACGACCACATCGCACAGGACGCTGTGCCGGCCCTGCCATTCGACGAACCGTCCGCCGATCTCCTCGGCCAAGATGCTGGCCCGTTCGCTAGTGCGGTTGGAGACGATAACCAGGGCGCCCTCGGCGCGGAGCGCGTGCGCGACGGCTCGGCCAATGCCGCCCGCGCCCAGCACCAAAACCACCTTCGATTGCAACGACGCCGGCTCCGGCAACGATGTTTGAATGGTCTTGGGCGGCAGCATCTCCGGGTTGATGGGGGAGGTCGGCAGATACGCCCGCAAGGTTTCGATGACGCCCTGGTAATCGGTGTTGTAGGAAGAAAAATCGTCGCCGCTGCGGACCAACGTGTTGGCGGCCTTGGCGCGTTCCACCGATTCATCCTTGTGCTTGGCCAAGATCGCCGCCTCTTCTTTGTGCGGGATGGTTACGCTGTAGCCCTGCACCGGGATCTCCATGAAGGCCTTGAGCGAATCGGCCAGCTCCGGACGCGGCACCCGGAAGGGAACGTACACGGCGTTGATGCCCAGATGGCGAAACGCCAAGTTGTGTACCAGAGGACTGAGGCTGTGCGCTACGGGGTCGCCGATCACCCCAAACACTTTCGTCTGCGAATTGATGCGATCATAGAAATACAGGCGTTTCATTTCCTGAAACGAGGGCAGCCCCGGCGCGATGCCGCGTTCCTTGTTGAAGGCGGCGTAGGTGAACGGAGCGCCGAGCTTGGCGCCGAGGATGCGACTGGGCAAGCCGAGATCGCCGATGCAAAAAGCGAGGGTCGGCCGCGGTGCATTTTTCAACAATCGCAAAACGCGCGCATTGTCCTTGGGATGCTGAGCACGCATGGCCAGCTTGACGACATCGCCATCCTGGGAACACATGCGCTGGTAGATTTTCTCCAAATCGGCCGGCACTTCGCGCATGTTGTGGTAGCTGATAATGCGCTTGACGTCCTTGAAGCGACGGATGTCATCGGCGATGTCGGTCTCTAAATCGACCCAATCGAAGCCGGAAACAATCGCTTGACGTAGCAAGGCCAAGCGTGCCTCTTCGCTGCCGCTCCAGCGCCCGCCGTCCATCGGCCGCCGCACCGTGGCCACCATCGTAGATCGCTTGTTCTCAAGCAGACGCTTGAAGTCCGGCGCCTTGGCGAGGAAATCGAGGCGCAGCTCGATAAAGGCGGCCCCTTGCTTGGCCGCCTCCTGGATTTCGATTTGGACCATCTTGTGACGAGTCCGGCCGATCACGACGCAGATAGGGTCAACGTCAATTTGCGTCACGCCAAAGTTCCTCGCGCTTGGTCCCCGTTCGCCAACGCTCAGCGCCGGCAAGGGCCGCCCCGACCGGCGCTGCAACTTGGCGACAAGGTTATTGATATGTCACTGTAACCAAGCCGCCAGAAGGCTGCAAGAGAGGGGATCTCTGGGTTATCCCCGCATGGTGCGAGGAGGGGCAGCCGATTCCTGGCGGTTCCTCCGCAACAGGGCGAAAGGGATAGAGCGACAACTACCCTTGTACGCCCAAAACGATGCAGATGGAACCGTCTCCTGTCCCGACAGCTGCAAAACTGGCCATAGCTCAGTGTTAAAACCAATTGACACCGTAGGCTGAGCTGATTATATTCTAGTTGTAGTTTTTCTCGCCTGCGTCGATGCCGACGGCGTCGCCCAACCTTCCATGGCGACCACGATGCTGTCCCTTTGCCACGCGCGAGAACACGATACGTTGATTTGACGGGAACAGGGACCAGTCTCCTCATTGATGCGGAGAGAGTCTCGCACTAGCCGTCCGTGCGTGCGATTTGCGCTCTCTTCATAGAAACCGAGAAGCCCTCCGCGCGCCGGACTTTGCCAGGTAAGGTTTCCATGCCGGCCGGCCCTTCGACATTACTATCGACGGCCCTAGCGCATCACCAGCGCGGCGAGCTATCTCTGGCCTCTCAACTTTACCGCCAGATTATCTCATCTGAGCCGGCGAACGCCGAGGCGCTGCATCTGCTGGGCGTGGCTTCCTTACAATTGGGTCAGCCTCGCCAGGCCCTACCATGGCTGGAACAGGCCGTTGCCCTCCAACCCGGCTCCTCTGCTTTTCACGCCAATCTTGGGGAAGCCCATCGAGCTTTGGGACAATTTGAACGAGCGGAAGCCTGTTTTCGTCTGGCGCTGCGCTTAAAACCGGACAATGCGGACGCGGCTTATAATTTCGGCTTGTTGTATATGCAGCAGGGCCAGCCAGCAAAGGCTGCCGACTTCTTCCGCCAAGCTCTTCAATATCGGCCCAATTTCGCCCTGGCCCACAACAATCTCGGCAATGCCTGCCGCATGCTCGGTGACATTGAGCAAGCGCTCGGACACTTTCGCCACGCTATCGAGCTAAATCCGCAACTGGGATTAGCGCACGGCAATCTCGGCCAACTGCTATTGGAATGTCAGCGGCCGCGGGATGCCCTACGGCACTGCCAAGAAGCCGTGCGTCTCGATTCACAATTGGCACCGGCGCACAACAATTTGGGCAATGTTCTGCGCAGGCTGGGACGGCTCGACGATGCCAAGAACTGTTACCTTCAGGCGCTGCGACTGCAGCCAAACCTGGCCGTGGTCTACAACAACCTCGGCGAGGTCTTGCATGAACAAGGCCAGCTCGACCAGGCCAAACGCTTTCTCACCGAGGCCGTGCAGCGAGAGCCAAACAATGCTCGCTTTCACGTCAGCCTGGCCAAGCTGCTCTTGGAACAGCGCGACTTGGCGACAGCGGAGACGCATCTGCTGGCGGCGCGGAAGCTCGATCCGCGCTTGATCGAAGCCTGCGTTCTCTTGGCCCACGATTACTTCGAGCAGGGTCGGCTCACGGACGCCCAGACGGAATATCGCGCCTTGCTTGCGGAACGGCCCGACGATCCTGCCATCAACTGTCGATTGTCCGAGGTGCTGCTGGAATTGAATCAGCGCGAAGATGCCTTGGCCTGCTTGCGGGCCGCCTTGCGCGCCGATCCCAACTGCGTTCATGCGATCGCGCAGTTGGCTACCCAGTTGGGCGACCGGCTGCCCGCCGAGGAAGAACAGGCTCTGCGCCATCTGCTCACCAATCAAAACCTGTCCAACAACGACCGGGCCGCTTTGCTGTTTGCCTTGGCTCACGTCTGTGATGCTCGCCGTGACTACGACCAAGCGGCGCAGCACTTGAAGCAAGCCAATCATCTTGAGAATACCGCATGGCAGCAAAGCGGCCGAGCCTACAATGTCGAGGCCCACGCCAACTTCGTCAATCGCTTGCTGAAGGTGTTCACCCCCAAATTCTTCGAGCGCGTCCGTGGCTTCGGCCTGGACAGTGAACGCCCTGTGTTCATCGTCGGCTTGCCGCGCTCGGGAACTACGCTGCTCGAACAAGTGTTGGCCAGCCATTCACGCGTCTTCGGCGCCGGCGAACTTCGCTTGGCCCGCGAGGATTTCGAGAAGCTGGGCGGCGGCAGCGACGGCCGATGTGAGGCACGCGCCTTCGACCTCCTCCAAACCATCGATGCCGATACGGTTGGGCGGATGGCTCGCAGCCATCTCGATCGTCTGACTGCTTTGAACAGCACAGCCGAGCGTATTTTGGACAAAATGCCGGACAATTATCTTTATGTCGGTTTTATGCTGCTGTTGTTTCCGAAGGCACGTTTTTTGCATTGTACACGCGACATCCGCGATGTCGCGGTCTCGTGTTGGATCACGCATTTCCGCGACATCCCCTGGTCGAACGACTTCGATCTGATAGCTTCACGCTTCGCCCAGTATCACCGCGTTATGGAGCATTGGAAGACCGTGTTGCCCGCGCCCATATTAGACGTGCCCTACGAAGAGATGGTCGAGGATTTGGAAAGCGTTGCACGTCGCGCTGTTACCTTCCTCGGCCTGGAGTGGGAACCTTCCTGCCTGGAATATCATCGCAATCAACGGCCGGTCCGCACCGCCAGTCTCTCGCAAGTGCGTCAACCGATTTATCGTCGCTCCGTTGCTCGTTGGCGTCATTACCACGACGCCCTGCAGCCGTTGTTTGCCCGCCTCGAACCAATGTTCTCGTCCCGACTCGTACGAGACCCGTGAGAGGCGTTTCGCGCGTTCGCTCAACGCGCGGCTTCATCCACTAAGACAGTGGAATTTCTCGCTGCCGAGCAGAGTTGCTTGAGGAGAAGCGCTGGCAGATAGGCGCTTACCGTTCGGCGTCCGCGCTGAGCGAGAAGCGTCCCTGCCGGCAGCGAGGAAACTGTCGCTATTTTCAGGATTATTTCAGTTCTCCGGCATCGTGTCGCCGGGGACAACAGACGAGGTGAGAGGTTCACCGCGCCTGAGGAACGGACTCCGTACGCTCATTGTCTCGCCCGATGTTTGGAGGCAGTAGTATGTTTCGCACTCGCTGGATTCGCAATCTCTTGGCCTTTCCCAAATCGCAAGGCCAACGCCGCCTGAGGGCGGCCCAAGCACACTGGCCGATTCGACGGATTCTCGATCGGCACAGGCGGCACCGGCCGCTTGACCACCCAACCACAATCCCTTAGTGGCAGCCTTGCAGATGGCGGTCGATGCGTGGGATTGGTGTTGCTGAACAACCCAGGAGCGATAGGGGAATTGCAGTGGTTCTCCACGCTGTTCTTGCACCAGCCGTTCCCCGCGTCGGCGCCTCAGCTGATCCACGACATCCAGACCTTGTTCCCGCAGACCGGCGACCTAGGATTGCCTGCCATCCGTGCAGCAAAGTTCTTGGCTCAGGATCGGGTACTCGAGAACCCAACGAGTTAATCGGGTTCGTCGAACGGAGCTCTGAGCGGATACGGATCGTGGTTCGTTAGGAGACGTTCATACCAACGAAACTCTCGATTCACTGCCTCCTGGGGGAGCGTGGGCTTGTCCCGCGCTTCCCCTCAGGAGGCCGCTAACAAGCGTTTCCCGAACGAGAGTTCTCTCTTTTACAGGATAGAACGCCGTCCGGCATCGTGGCGCCGCGGCAGCAGGCGAGGCGAGCGTATCGCCGCGCCCCGGAATGGACACCATGTTTTTTTGGCTTCGCCCGAATATCGGAGGTAGTACAAATGTTTCGCACTCGCTGGATTCACAAGCTCTTTACCCGTCAACGCCGTCGCCCGACGGCAAAAACACACAAGCCCGTGCGGCTGAGATTGGAGCCGCTCGAAGAACGGCTGACACCGCACGCCGACCCGACAACCTGTGTTGCCGGCAATGCCCTCATCAACTTCTATGGTCACGGCCATTCGCCGGCATTCGTTATCCCCGTGACGATCAAAGATAACGCGGGCGGCGTATGTGACTCGGGCAACGTGACCGTCAGCTTAGTGTCGGGCAACTCGACCATCACGCTCGGATCGTGCGCGGTGGATTCGCACGGCCATGCCAATGTGAAAGTAGACCTCGGCTGCCTTCCCGACAATCTGTCCGTCGGCTCGTACCATCTGGTAGAGCACTATGAGGGCAACTCCCACTTTTCTTCCTGCAACGGCTCCGGCTCGCTGACGGTCAGCGCGCTACCGACCTCGATTGCGCCCATCACCCTGACTTTCAGCTGCACCAACACGACTTCGTCCTTGACGATCTCTACACACGTCAATTGTTCCTCCGCCACGGTCAGTGGAGGCACCGTTACCTTCGAGCTGGTATCCGGCAAGGATACCATCCAACTGGGAAAGGCCACGGTAGGGGCCAACGGCGTCGCTACGTTGACTGTGACGGACGAGGCCACGCTGAAGGAGCTGGCCTCTCTGAAGCCCGGACACTATGAGCTGGTGGAGATCTTCTCCGGCAGCGGTCCCTTCGCCGGGTGCAGCACCACGACCACGGTGACGGTGAATCCCACACCGACCACGATTGTCGTGTCGCCCACCGTTAACGTGACCATCAATAACAACACGACATACAACATCACGATAAATGTCAACACGCCCAGCGGACCGGCCACTTCCGGTAGCGTGACCCTCGATCTGGTGGTAAACGGCAAAACCATTGTGCTGGGAACCGGCACCGTAGGCCCCAACGGTACCGTCACCGTGAACGTCAATGGGACTATCCTGTCGTCTCTGTCTCCCGGCCAATACCAGTTGATCGTGAACTTCAACGCCGGTTCGGGCAGCACCAATGCCAACAGCAGCACCACCACCACGTTGACCCTTCTGCCATCGGTTGGGCCTAGCGTCTCGACGACCGGAACGATCACCATTATTGCCCCGGGCAACGGCATCAGCAACTTCAACGGCGGGCCGACGATCATTCCTGTCGTGATCAATGGTCCGTCCGGCCCTGTTTCGGGAGGCACCGTTACCATCACTCTGCTCACGCCGACGGGGAGCGAGGTAATCGGTTCAGGGCCGGTCTCGGGCGGCGCCGCAGCTGTGCCCGTCACGATCCCGCCCGGTCTGCTGCCGGGCACCTACTCGCTGCTTGAGAGCTACACGGATAGCAGTGGTACATTCCCTGGCAGTAATGCCATCGGTACCCTGATTGTCCAGCCTCTTAATCCGCTCGTAGCGGCCTTGGAGTTGGCCCTGGATGCGGCCATGATCGCTAACATGAACAACCCCGGCTCAGTCGGGGAATTGCAGATGTTCTCGCAAGTGTTCTTGCACCAGTCGGTACCCACGTTGCTACCGCAGTTGCTCTCGAACATCCAGAGTCTGCTTCCGCAGACCGGCAGCATGTTGTTCCCTGCCCTGCAATTTGCGGGCTTCTTGGACATCGATCTGCCGATTGAGAACCCGATGTAAAACTCGGGTTCGTTGGACCTCAGATGGTAAGAACACACCCCCTACCTCCCCATGCGGGAGCTAGGGGGTCTTTATGTCGGGGGTACACGATTCGAATGTGCGGCCTCTTGCGCCCAAGGCGGCGTCGGCAACAGGGCATTTAGTCCAAAATCTCCCTGTTTTCCAGCATCTTCTTCCACCCCTCACTTTAGAGCGCCTTTGAGGCTGGTGTAGCGGGTCCGGCTCGGCTCGCCGGACCTACCGGCAGGTGCCGCGAGCCGAGCGGCACCTGCGACCGCTACATCCACTGGAAACGCGCTTTAGGAACGTACCCAGAGCGTGGGAACGAGGAGTTTGCAGCGGAGAAATGAGCGCGGCGCATCTTGGACTCTTGGGCTTGATTCGTTGGTGCTGCGAAGGTAATTACGCAGCACCTCTTGCTCTCGCTTCTCTTGCGATAGCGTCCTTTGTTCTCGTCGCCATCCCGGAGAAGCCGACCGAACATGAAGGTGCCCTCCTCGCCAACCGTATCGGAAAGGCCGCCGCTCGACCCCACGTTTCCGGACCCCGAAACGCCGTCGTCAACCCAGATCCGATATTTGCCGTTGACGCCGGTCGGGGGTTGGTATTGGCTGCTGGGCAAGCAAGAGAGGGCTGTGCCCCAATTGACGCCCGCGAACGAACGGCCTTCCTTTCGAGGAGCGCACTGGCGCCGCCTGAGGCGCTTCGGTCGAGGGGTCATGCTCTGGGTCTTGTTCTGGTTCGTGGCCTTTCAGATGGCGGCAACTTTCTTCAAGGACCGCTGGCATAAGATCGGCCCGCACTACGAACTCCAGAAGTGGCCGGCGCTGGAGCGGTTGGTGGCCGAAGAACCCGAGCGCCCGCTTCTTTTGATGATCGGCAGTTCGCGAACCTCCTGTGCCTTTCAGGCCAGCGCGCTCGACGGCATGCCCGATAGCGATGGCCGGCCAATGCTCGTCTACAATTTCGGCATTCCTTCCACTGGCCCATGCTTTCAGTTGTTTTGCCTGCGCGACCTGCTCGCCAAGGGCATTCGGCCGCGCTTCTTGCTGATCGAATGCCTGCCGCTTATGTGGAGTGACCCGCAGCGCGGCGTTGTGAGTGAAGACAGCTTGCTCGCATTTGAGAGCCTGCCCCTCCGCAGAATGTTGCAATGGATACCCTACCTCCAGAATCCGAGAAAAGGTGCCACTCTCTGGGTCCAAGCGCGCATCACTCCGTGCTATACTTTTCGCAATTACATTGTCTCCGAGCTGACATCTCTGGCTGGCGGCGATCCTAAGCCCAAACACGTTCCCATTGATAACCGAGGATGGCACCTCACTCCTGCCGTGATTGCTCCCGCGATCCACGAGATCTTCATGGCAGAGGCTTTTGCGGGCTACTGGCCGGGACTCATGAACTTCCGCATAGGCAAAACCTCGTATCGGGCGATCCACGAGCTCTTCGATCTGTGCCGCCGCGAAAAGATCCCGTCTGCCCTGGTGCTGATGCCGGAAGATTCCCGCTTCCGTACCTGGTACTCCCCGAAGGCGAAGATGGCCATACGCAACCTACTCGACGAGTTGAGACAAACCTACGGGGTCGAGACCATCGACGCGCGATCTTGGTTGTCCGATTACGATTTCGAGGATGGCCACCATGCCCTGCTGGGGGGCGCTCTTATTTTTACTCGACGTATCCGTGCCGAGCTTCCTCGCCTCCTCGCCCAATCATCCCAAACTGTGAAGTCCGATTAACACAGAAAGCCGATCAAGTGTAGAATCTTCCTATTTTACCAATGTTCAGCGACACTTCGGAGAAGCGTCGCTAACCGCTGAATGTCGCAACCAAGCAGGGAGGTCATTTGTTGACGCTTCGTGACTACGACCTGATCGTCGTCGGAGCCGGCTTTTCATGATCGCGCCCGCATGGACGTGACTCAGACGCTGGAACTGTTCCGGGATGCAGTCATTCCTCTTCTCATTTTTCCCTGAATCAGGTATGACTGTGGGCGCCTCAGCCATTTGGCGGTGTGAGTACCGCGACTTTTTTTATGGGTGTTCCATGAGTCCAATACTGGGGTCCCCCGCTCGGAAGATTTATCTCATTCAGCCGAAGTTCCCTATCTCCTACTGGGGATTGGAACATTTCCTGCCGACCACGCCTTATCAAGCGATCTTCCCACCGCTGGGCCTGCTCACGCTCGCAGCTTTGACTCCTCCCGACTTCACTGTAACACTCTGCGATGAGAACATCGGCGAAGACATCGATTACCACACCGATGCCCCGCTCATCGGCATTACCGGCTACATCATCCAGATCGAGCGCGTCTTCGAGATCGCCGAGCGCTTCCGGGCCCTTGGAAAGACAGTCGTCATTGGCGGCCCCCTGGCCAACCTCTTGCCCGACGTGTGCGCGCTCTATTGCGACGTGCTCTTCGAGGGGGAGGCGGAGTACACCTGGCCGCGTTTCCTGCGCGATTACCTGGCGGGCAGCGTAGAGCGCCGTTACGTGGAGACCGAGAAAATTCATTTGCCCGATTCGCCCCCCCCCCGATTGGACCTGCTCAAGGGAAACTACGCGCATGGCATTGTGCAATGCACCCGCGGCTGTCCGTTCAACTGCGAGTTCTGCGACATTATCGTCATGTACGGCCGAAAGATGCGTATGAAGCCCGTCGAGCGCGTGCTCCAGGAAATCGATGCCTGGCAGGCCCGGGGTGTGCCCCAGGTGTTCTTTGCGGATGACAACTTCATCGGCAACCGGGCCTATGCCAAGGAGCTGTTGCGCGCGCTGGCCCAATGGAACAAGCGGCAGCGCCAGGCGATGTCGTTTTATACCCAGGCCAGCATCGACATGGTCCGCGACGAGGAGTTGCTCGAACTGATGCGGGACGCGAACTTCGTCTCGGTCTTTATCGGCATTGAATCGCCCCGCAAGTCCAGCCTGGCCGAGACCCGCAAGACGCAGAACGAGAAGCTCGACCTGGTCGAAGCGATCCACAAGATCCAATCGTACAACCTGTTCATTTCCGCGGGCATGATCGTGGGCTTTGACAACGACGACGCCTCGATCTTCGATGACCAGTACGAGTTTCTCCAGCAAGCCGGCATCCCGATCGCCATGGTAAGCGCGCTGATGGCCGTGCCGAAGACACCCCTATACAAGCGGCTGAAGAAGGCAGGCCGGCTCATCAAGCGGACGTCGAGCAGCAAGGAACCGTCGCAGTACGCCGGGACCAACGGCGGCACGAATTTCCACCCGCTGCTCATGACGGCGAAGGAGCTGAGGGAGGGCCAACAAGAGCTTTGCCGGAGGCTCTACGCTCCCAAGGCTTTCGCCCAGCGGCTGCTCGCGAACGTGTACCGCTTCAACAAGGTGCGTTATCGTCCCGAGGCGGTAACGTGGAAGAGCTTGCGGACGCTCTTCCGGCTGGCGAGGATCTACGGCCAGCAAGGGTGGGCGGCGAGCCTGTTTTTCTGGTCCATTCTCGTGAAAGTGTTCTGGCACTCTCCTCGAAGCCTGCCCCAGACGATCAATCTGCTCGGCATGTACCAGCATTTTTGCAAGTTGCTTTCCCAGGACGTTCCTTGGAACCCGTGGGCGCCTGCGGCTCCCGCGCCAAGACATTCTTCGGACCCGGTTCGCAACTCGGACGGCCTGGCCCGCATCGATCATCATGGAGTAACGGTCGATAAAAGGACGAGGCGTCCATTGCGTGTGAACCTTTCGGGTAGGGTGTCGTCGGGCGCTGCTTCGAGGTCTCCTCAATAGTTGGTCTACCTTTTTGACCTTCCAACGATTGTCCGGCAGACACCTCTGAAATTCCATCAACTTTTGCTACGCTGACACCGTTGCGAACTTCGGAACTGCGATTGCTTGACCATGATGGCCAGAAGTAGGACAATGAGGTAGAGTTGACCTGCCTTGCCCCAATCGCGGCACGCCAGTTGTCTACGATTTGCTCGCTCCCAGTGAGTCGGATACGCACCCCGGTGACAAGAATTCATGAGTGTACAACGTGTCGGATTGTGGTTAATTGGCGCCTGTGGCGGCGTAGGCACCACCGCTGCGCTCGGCCTGGCCGCCCTTAGTCGCGGCATCAGCGATAGCACCTCCTTGGTGACTGCCTTGCCGCTGTTTGATCCCTTGCACCTGGATGATCCGGCGCAATTCGTCGTCGGCGGCCATGAGATTCGCCGAGCGGGCTTTCGGCAGACCGTGCGCGAATTGCAAAAACGCTCCAACATCTTCGAGCCGGCCATCGCCGAAGCCTGCCAGGATGATCTGCAACAGTGGGAATCCAATCTTCGCCCCGGCATTCTGCTCAACAGCGACCCGGCCATCGCCCGCCTCGCCGACCGAAGCGATTTGCCAGGCAACGACAGCGCTCGCAGCGCCATCGAACGCATTCAGAATGATTTACGTGATTTCCAGGATCGCAATAAATTGGAGCAAGTTGTTGTCATCAACGTCTCCTCGACCGAAGCGCCTTTTGAAACCGGTGACGTACACCAATCGCTGGAGCGCCTGACGCCGGCACTGGAGCGCCGCCAGCCGCTCTTGCCGCCGTCGTCGCTCTATGCCTGGGCCGCTCTCGATCTGGGTTTGCCGTACATCAACTTCACGCCTTCGCTGGGCGGGTCGCTGCCGGCGCTGGTGGAACTGGCGCAGCAGCGGCGCACCGTCTTGGCAGGCAAGGATGGCAAGACTGGCGAAACGCTTATGAAAAGCGTGCTGGCACCCATGTTCGCCCTGCGCAATTGGCAGCTGCTCAGCTGGGTCGGCCACAACATTTTCGGCAACCGCGATGGCCAAGTCCTCGACGATCCAGCTAACAAAGCGTCGAAAATCCGCACCAAGGACCAGGTGATTTCCTCAATCGTCGGCTACAAACCGCAAACGCTGGTCAGCATCGAGTACATCGATTCCCTGGACGATTGGAAGACGGCGTGGAACCACATCCACTTCAAGGGCTTCCTCGGCACCAAGATGACGTTGCAGTTCATCTGGCAGGGCTGCGATTCGATCTTGGCCGGCCCGTTGGTCTTGGATCTGGCGCGGCTGGCGTTGTTCTCCCAGCGGCGCGGTGAAGTCGGCGTGCTGCGACACCTGGCGTGTTTTTTCAAAAACCCGATGGATGTGCAAGAGCACGATTTCTTCAAACAATTTGCCATGCTGGAACACTATGTGGAAGATTTCACCGCAGAGAACGCAGAGAGCGCAGAGAAGAGAAAAAAAGAACCATAATCAACTGGATGTTTCCATCTTTCTTGTGGTTTTTCTCTGCGCTCTCTTCGTTCTCTGCGGTGAAAATATGGATAGCAACATGAAATTGGCTTTTAGCACTAATGCGTATCTGAAATTCTCGTTCGCTGAAGCGGTGAGGCGTCTCGCCGCCATCGGTTACAAGGGCGTCGAGGTACTGGCCGATGTGCCGCACGCCTGGCCGGCCTTTCTTCTCGATGAGCAAAAGCAAGCCCTCCGCGATGCTCTCCAGAAAAACAATTTGGCCATCTCCAACGTCAACGCTTTCATGATGAACGCCATTAACGATCCGCGGCAGCGCTACTGGCACCCGTCGTGGATCGAGCCGGACCCGCACTATCGCCGCATCCGCATCGAGCATACCAAGCGCTGCCTGACGCTGGCGCGCGAGCTGGGTGCTCCCTGCATCACGACCGAACCCGGCGGTCCTGTCGAGCCGGGCGCGTCGTGGTCGAAGGCGTTGGCGCTATTCGTCGAGGAGATCAAGCCGGTCGCCGATCACGCGGAGAAAGAAGGCGTACTATTGCTCGTCGAGCCGGAGCCGGGACTGTTGATCGAGAGGATGGATCAGTATCTCGAATTCCGCCAGCACATCGATTCGCCGGCTGTGGGGCTGAACTTCGACATCGGCCATGCGTACTGCGTCGGTGACGAACCCGCCGAGGCCATCCCGCGCATGGCCAAGCATATCCGTCATATTCACCTGGAGGACATCGCCGCCACCCGCGTGCATCATCACTTGGTTCCCGGCGAGGGAGCCATCGACTTCGCCGCCACGCTGCGAGCGATTCAATCGATAAACTATCAGGGCTGGGTGACGATTGAGCTGTATCCGTATGTCGAGAATCCCGACGACGCGGCCCGCCGCGCTTGCCAATATATTCAGGACATCCTGGCCAAGTTATGATTGATCTGCGTGCTTACGCTCAGCTGGCGCGTCTGCCGAATTTGCCGACCGCTCTCGCCGATATTTGCCTGGGCGTGCTGGCTGCAAATGCCCTGCCGCAACATAGTGTCGCCTTCGCTTCGTTGTTGCTGGCGTCGGCGTGTCTGTACTCGGCCGGCATGGTGTGGAACGATTACTTCGATCAAGAACAGGACCGCCGAGAACGTCCGTTTCGGCCCTTGCCGTCGGGGCGTGTTCTGCCACGTCAGGCGGCGCTGCTTGGTGCGGGACTGCTCGCAGCCGGAATCCTGCTGGCGCTGCCCGCGGGCCGAACGTCGCTGATCCTCGCCATTTGCCTAGCAGTGACGATTCTGGCGTATGACGGCTGGCTCAAGCCCACCTGGGCCGGGCCGTTGGCGATGGGGACGTGCCGCTTTCTGAATGTGCTGCTCGGCGTGTCGGCGTGTGGATCGCTGTTGTGGCCGCTCGGAGGGCACGTGGCGCTGATCGTCGGATTGTACATCGTCGGTGTGACCTGGTTCGCGCGCACCGAGGCGCGTCTGAGCAAGCAGAACGCGCTGCGCGGAGCCGCCTCCGTAATTCTCTTGAGCCTGCTGCTGGCGCTGCCGCTGCCGTCGTTGCTGCCGGAAGGACAGCGCAGCTCGTTTTTGTTCCCTTATTTGCTCGTCGCTTTGGGCTTCTTGGTGGGCGTACCAATCTTGCGAGCCATTGGCAACCCTGTACCGTCTCTGGTGCAGGCCGCCGTCAAACGCGCTCTGATGTCCTTGATCCTGCTCGACACGGTGCTGGCGACGGCAACCGCCGGACCTCTTGGGCTGGTAATTTTGTTCTTGTTGGTGCCGTCGTTGTATCTGAACCGCAAGAGTTGGTTGTATGCGACGTGAAACAGCATCGATTGTTACTGTTCCACTGAGCGATAGGGCACGCTCGCAGAGCAGTATGGCACAGCGCTTCATTTCTGACTGTTACAAACCCCGCTGCTGAAGAGAGTCTCGACCCCACCTTCTTGTTGGCATGTCGATTGCTGCATGAAAATGCAGAGAACGATCCACAAATCCTTGACTTGCAGAAGAGGTGTCATCATGAGAGAAGCTCGATTAACTCTTCCGGAATTAGGATTGGTCGCCGGGACACGCGCTGCCGCCGGTGTAGGCATCGGACTTTTGCTGGCCGACCGACTTTCTCCAGAGCAACGTAAGGCCGTCGGCTGGACACTGCTTCTGGTTGGCGCTCTGACCACGATCCCGCTGGCAATAGAGGTTCTTGGCCATTCTCGCTCGTTGCCACGAACGGAAAGAGAGGAGACGGCGAGCGAGCCGGACGCCGAACTGAGCGAAAGCCTGGGCCAACGAGGGGCGATCCCACAGATCTGATAGCCGTTATCTTCGTAGTTGGCTGACGATACTAGGATCGGTGATCTTCGTGTCTTCGGCGAGCAGGAAGGCTTTGCTGAGGATGACCGATAGTACGCTGTCGCCCTCAAAGGGTAGAAAGAGTCGCTCATGCGCGACCGTCGTCTGCTTGGGCACGATACATAAATATTGATCGTTCGGCATCATTAGGATATTGCCGCTGCCCAGGTGGATTTTATAGCCGCGTAGGTCGCCCCGGACGTGCAGGAATCGTTCCGATAATGAGCAGCGGTCGGCGATCTTCAGACGCGGAAGGAGCCGTTCGAGCAAAGCTCGCCGTGTCTGCGCCGTGGCGGAGAGTTCACCGAACGAATAGCTCTGCCAGTAATCGCGGTAACGTCCTTCCGGTCCCCCGTCCGACCAGTTGGGATCGTTGCCGACGCTGGCCACACCCACGAACAGATCGACATCGCGCAGGATCTCCGAGAAAACCAACGGGGGTATCGTTTCCAGCGGCAATGGCTCGTCGCTCTGCCGACCCCAGCGGCCATAGCCGCCGCCGCCGGCATGAGCGTGAAGCTGCGGAGCGTCAATCGCATAAAAGCGCACCTGATCGGTCGTCAAATACAAAAATGCCCCGGCTTCGTTGGTGTCGCGGCCGTATTCATCGCCCGCGCCTTCGATCCAATACTCCGCTCGCAGCCCCCACGCCGGCAGCATCCGATGCGCCGGAGGATAGGAATCGTCAACCAGCAACCGCAGCCGGTTCTTCCAGCCGCGGGCGGCGCAGAGAGCATGGAATTGATGCTGCCGGAGAACGTGAGCGGCGAAGCGATTGGAATACGTCCGCGTGCGTCGCTCGGCATCGGTGAGCAGATAGACCTCACGATGCGCTTGCTTGAACGGCTGAATCACCTCGCGCCGCTCCAACCAATCCCGCCACTGTAGCACTTCTTCCATCGCATGACCGATGGGGTGCCACAAAGCAACAGTCGTCTCGTCTCTGAGATTCAACGGCTTGCCGTTGCTGCCGAGAAGATTGCCATCGTGCCAGCAGCCGTCGATGGTTCGGCCCTTCGTCGTGAACGACCAGATGAGGCGGCGCGCGATGGTGCCGACCAAGGGATGATCCAGGTAGCGTTCGCGCCAGACACTCAGAGGCCATGTTTTCTGGCTCAGGAACAGCGTATCGAGGCGTTCGCGCTGGGCGGGAAGCATGGAATTGATGTCCTTGACGGCTGCTTGCAACTCCTTTAGCTCCGCCGCATGTTCTTTCTTCACGGTAGCGGGGATGGACTTGATCGGCTTGTTCTCCTTGAGCCAGTGTAAGGCGGCACTGCTGCCATCAACCGTCAACTCGGCCTGATACTCGCCAAACGATTCCCGAAACTGGCCGACTTCCTCAAGACCGTAGGATGGTACAGCAAGTTCTTCGATGTCCTCGCGCGGCAAGTTCTCGCGCGCTGCCGAAGCGTTGAATGCTTTCTCGATCTCCTTCTGGGCCGTGCCAAACTTGACCTTCACTTTCAAAATGGCGAGTTGGCCAATGGGAGGCAGACCGGGCATCATGCCCAGGGCTATCACGCAGGCATTACCCAAGGACACCAGCCGCGGCCCCTTCCCCGGTATCTTGCGATACGAGCTAATCGCTAATCGGGCTACTGCACGAGCCAATTCCGCATCTTCGCGCAAACCGCAACACCACACAAGGCCGCGTAGTAGGTCGATGTGGGAGGGAATGATGAGATGAGCATAGTCCCTATGGTCATAGCGATGTCTGGGAGCACGAGGTTGGGTCCGTGGCTTATCGACCAAGGGAAACCAACGGAGGAGATGTTCCTTGAAGGAATCGAAACCGACTGCATCAATAAGCGTCTGCGCTTGGGCCGCCCAGGATTCAGTAAGCTTCTGCTTATAACCCCCAGGTACGTCACTAAAAGGGTCCCGTAGCCAATGTTGGGATCTCCAGGTTCTGGCAGACTCTGATAGCCCGCCACTTTGGCAGTGAACCAGCAGAGCATTCCAATTTTTGCTCGCGGCAGCTTTCATTTTCTTCAAATCCGCGAGAGCGGCGTCGGACCAGGCTTCTCCTTCCTCGAGATGGATCGTCGGGCCGCCGACGAGCAGCTTTTGCAGCCGGTCGGCGATCTTGCGGCTATCTTTGCTTTTCAAGTCCTTGCGCAGACCAGCGATACAAGTCTCCAACGCGGAGCGCAGGGCGCCGCTGATTTCATTGCTTTGGGCGAAATGCTCCGCAGCGGAAGCGATGCCGGAGAGTGCGTAATAGAAATTAAAATCCTGAGTAATGTAGCTCGCGTCCCGGAACGGCCATTGAAACAGGCGGATCAGGATCGCTTCGCTCAACGGCAACGTGCGGCGTAAGAGTCCTCGCAGCGTCTCTACAAACGGCCAGCGTGACATCCAAACGAGAGACCACTCCGTCGTGCTCCGCTCCTGCGGATCAAACGCTGCCATCTTGGCTTCCAATTCCTCCAGGCGATCGAGGGCTGCGCTCACGAGGGCAACTTGCGTCTCGCGGTCTTGAGCCAAAATTGTTTTGCCCGACGGAACCTCGTTGAGTTTTTTCGGGTGGTAAAAGCCGCCGACACGATTCGCCGCGAAATCTGACAGGAGCTTGTCCAGCAGCTCGTTTGCCTTCCTCGCCGTCTCGGGAGGAGAGAGTGCAGGAGAGGTGCTCTTCGCCACAGCTTTATCCTCCTACCAAGGGCATCAGCCGGAGGAAGGTCACATTCGTTCCCGTTTCAATGGTGAGCTCCTCGTCCAGCGATTCCGCCTGCCGGTCGTTGACGAGGATCAAGATCCGATTGGTCTCGAATCCTTCGAGGGCGCGCTCGAACTGTCGCTTCCAATCCAGCAAGCGCGGCTTCTTGAGCTTCCAGCCGTTGAGCGACTTCTCGGCGTCTTCCGGCTGGACCAAGCCGTGATATACTTGGCGGTTCTTGACGTTGTAATCTTGCACTTCCTGATACACACGGCTGCGAATCAGCTCGCGGACACTGATTTTCTCCGCGGCGATCTCCAATTCCCACTCGTGAATCGGCTCGCCGCTCAACGTCTCGTCTCGAATGGTTAATGTTCCGCTCATGATGCATTCCCCGATTGGCACAAGTCAGGTTTCAGCTACGCTACCACTTCCTATCTTGTGTCCTTTACTCCTCTTATGCAAGGATGGTAGTAGTCCATTGCAGCTCAACAGTATCCTCACCAGCCCGAAGCGTAAGCGAGGGCCGCCCTCGCTTACGCTTCGGGCTGGTCAACAATTCAGCTGCAATGCACCAGTAGGCACGGTCATTTCCATTGGGCTTGATTATGTAAGTTTCTTGAAGAGCACCAGCGAACGACGGCCGCTGCGCTCATAGCGTTCGCGGCGGCCCGGCGGCAATTCGTCCGGCGTTCCGGGCGAGAACCCGCCCTTCTGTTGAAAGTAATTGAATGCTTGCGTGGAGAGACAAAACAGCTGCGTGTAACCGCCGGCGCGGGCCTGTGTCTCGGCGTACTGCATCAGCTTGGCGCCAATGCCCTGATTCTCGTATCGCGGATTGACGCACACGCACGCCAGCTCTGCTTGCTTGTGCTGCGGATACAGATGCAGTGCGGCGCAGGCGACCGGGTTGCGATCAACCTCGAAAACAAAGTAATCACCGATGGAGTGCTCGATTTCGCTGAGTGGGCGTCGCATCAGCTCGTCATTTTCGATGCTGTCCTGGATGAGCGCGTAAATGGCGCGAGCATCGCGGCGCTGAGCACGGCGAATGGCCTGGTACTCGTTGGCGTGAATGAGCGTACCGATACCCTCGTTGGAAAATACTTCGGCGAGCAGGCCCTCTTCGACACGGCCATCGATGATGTGGACGCGCGGGACACCGCCGTTCGCTGCACGCACCGCATGTTCCAACTTCGAGAGCTGCGGCGGTGGGATGCCGGCACGCTGCTTTTTGAGGATGGCTTCGGCTTCCTCGACGGACAATTGTCGTAGCAGTTGCAGTGAACTATCTGGCTCGGCGGGTGCCTGAATGCCCTCGAAGGTGGTCAGGTAAATCAGCTTGACCGCTTGTAGCGCGCGAGCGACTTCTACAGCAACGCTGTCGGAGTTGAGTCGATACGAGCGCCCCTCGCCATCGACGCCCAGCGGCGGAATGACCGGCACAATGTCCTGATTAAGGAGCGCGTGCAACAGGGCCGTATCGATGCGTTCGACGCGGCCGGTGTGCTGGTGATCGACACCTTGCAGGATGCCGGCCGGATGCGCCACGACAGCATTGCCACAGGCCCCGCGCAGATCATTGGCCGACAAACCTTCCAGCATCTCATGCGTGACGCGGTTGGCGGCCGTAAGAGCGAGCTGCAACGTGGTCGCGTCGGTGATGCCGGTGCCGTCGATGTTGGAGGGGGTCTGTCCGGTCTGCTCGGCCAAGCGGCGGATCTGATGGCCGGCGCCATGCACCAGTGCCACGCCGATGCGCAGACTGCGAAGTAGCGCGATGTCCAGCAGCAGATTGCGAAAATTGTCGTGCTCGACGATGGCGCCATCCACGGCGATGATGAAAATCTTGTCGCGGAACCGCGGCACATATCGCAGGATCTCGCGCAGATCGGTTAAGCGAAGCATCTGACCCCTGGCCCTTCAATTGTCCGGCGCCTTACAATGTTGACACAGTGAAGTGTACCGCCCAACGTCCCCGCTGGGGAGGGAAACGTGCTGGTTCGTTTGGCCGCGAGCCATAGGCGAGCGCGTCCGCGCTCGCCTATGGCTCGCGGCCAAACAGGAAATAAAGGAGCAATAATGCCGGAAAAAGTCATCATTATCGGTTCAGGCCCAGCCGGCTGGACGGCGGCGATTTACGCTGCCCGCGCCAACCTTCAGCCGTTGGTATACGAAGGGGCCGTCATCGAGGAGAACCGCCTGCAAGGCACGTTGCCGTTGGGGCAATTAAATCTGACAACAGAAGTCGAAAATTTTCCCTCCTGGCCGTTCGTCGATGCGGCGGTGATGGAGCAATTTTCGCGCTCGGCCCTCCCCGCCGATCAGTTTGCCATGCTCGAAGGATACTATCACGGCAAGCATGGAACTGGAAAGCGCTCCGCGTTCGGTCCCGAGATCATGGCATACATGCGTCAGCAGGCCGTCAATTTCGGCACGCGCATCGTCACCGATGACATCGTGAGGGTGGACTTCAAACGTCGTCCCTTCATGCTGACCTCGCGTGAAGGACAGACCGTACAGGCCATGAGCGTCATTATCGCCACGGGCGCGCGGGCGAATTACCTGGGACTCCCCTCTGAGGACAAGTACAAAAACAACGGCGTGTCTGCGTGTGCTGTCTGCGATGGCGCGTTGCCGCGCTTCCGCAATAAGCCGTTGGCGGTCATCGGCGGAGGCGATTCAGCCGTCGAGGAAGGCACGTACCTGAGCAAGTTCGCCAGCACGGTGTACCTGGTGCATCGCCGCAATCAGCTGCGTGCCAGCAAAATCATGCAGGCACGGGCGCTGGAAAACCCCAAGATCACGATGAAATGGAACCGCACACTGGAAGAAGTGCTGGGCAACGACAAGGACGGCGTCACCGGCGTACGTCTGGCCGGCACGGTGGATAAAGAGAAGGAAACGCTGGAAGTCAGCGGCGTCTTTCTGGCCATCGGACACACGCCTAACACGAAATTCCTCGACGGTCAGGTGAAGCTCGACGACAAGGGCTATATCGTGTGGACCCAACCGTTCCGGACCAATACAAGCGTCGAGGGCGTGTTCGCAGCTGGCGATGTTGCGGATAGCTATTATCGTCAAGCCGTGACGGCGGCCGGCACCGGCTGTATGGCGGCCATTGATGTCGAGCGCTGGCTGGCCGAACATGGGCAATTATGAGCGGAAGGGGCATTATGACCGGGATCGACGCCTTTCTGGAAGTCCTCGCTGCCGCCGGAGTGAAGCACATCTTCGGCAACCCCGGCACAACGGAGCTTCCGTTCAACGACGCCCTCGTCAACGATCGGCGTTTCCAGTACATATTCGGACTGCACGAAATCCCGGTCATGGCGATGGCCGACGGCTATGCGATGGCCTCGGGCCACGTCGGTGTGGTCAATGTCCATATTTGCTGCGGACTCGGTAACTCGATGGGCATGCTCTACAACGCCCACTGCTCCGGCAGTCCCGTTCTGCTGACGGCAGGGCAGCAGGACCGCCGGCTGAACTTCCAGGAGCCGGTGTTAGCGGGCGACATGGTAAGCGTGGTGCGTCCCTGGACCAAATGGGCGGCGGAAGTGCAGCGCGTTGAGGATGTGCCAATGGCGGTAAGGCGAGCCATCCAAACGGCGCTTACGCCGCCCACCGGCCCTGTTTTCCTTACGTTGCCAGTGGACATGCAGATGGAGAAGTGCGCGGGACTTGATCTTTCGCCGCCATCGTTTATAGATCGCCGTGTGCGTCCGCCTCTCGACGCACTCAGCCGCGCGGCCGAGGTTCTGGCGCAGGCGAAAAACCCCGCCATCCTCGCTGGAAGCCGCGTCACGGAATGCGATGCGGTTCGAGAACTGTCGGCCGTGGCCGAACGGCTCGGCGCTCCGGTGTTGGCCGAGCAGGCGACGGCGCATGGCCGCGTGCCATTCCCTGCTGATCATCCGTTGTACGGCGAAGGACTGCCGCTGTGGTCGCCTGACGTGCATCGCACCCTCGTCGATTTTGATGTGCTGCTGGTTGTCGGCATGAACTTGTTGCGCAGCTACATCTATCACGAGCCGAGTCGGCCCCTGCCCGAACGCATTCGCCTGGTGCAGATGGACAATGATCCCTGGCAAATCGGCAAAAATTATCCCGTCGAGGTTGGCCTACTCGGGGATTTGAAAGCTGGGCTGGCTGAGTTGGATCAGATTTTTGCAAGCGTGTTGACCGGCCCGCAAGCGGTGGCTGCGCGAATGCGAGCGGAGCGCTATGCGGCGGCGCGACGAGAGAAACAGGAGACATTGCGAAAGAAGATCGACGCCGAAGACTCGCGGCGACCGATGACGCCGCTGACCCTGATGGGAGCGGTATCGAAGGTGCTTCCTGCCAACGCAGCCGTGATCGAGGAAGCTGTGACGACGACGAACGGAATGCTGGAACGCCTAGGCGCACTGAAAGATCCAGTGGGCTACTTCGGTCATCGCGGCTGGGCGCTGGGCTGGGGACTGGGCTGCGCGATGGGAGTCAAGCTCGCTTGGCCGGAGCGACCGGTGCTGGCCTTCCTCGGCGATGGTGCGGCGATGTACGGCATCCAAGGATTGTGGACGGCGGCGCATCATCGCATTCCTGTCACCTTCCTCGTCTGCAACAATGCCCAGTACCAGATCCTCAAACATTGCGGCGATGTGATGCCGCTGCCGAACATGGCCGCCAAGCAGTATCTGGCGATGGATCTGGTGCGGCCGGAAATCGATTTCGTGGCCTTGTCCCGCTCGCTTGGCGTAGAGGCGCGGCACATCACGGAGCCGGAAGAGTTGAGCGCGTGCGTGCGCGAATCGCTGCCCGGGGACAAGCCTCAGTTGTTCGATGTGGCGATCGCACGCTGATCGCAATACTTTAAGGCCATGTACGAACTGGAATATACCCAAGGTGTTGCCGAGGATCTCAAGACTGTCCGCGCCAACGACCGGAAGCGGATTCTGGATAAGATTGATGAGCAGTTAACGAACAATCCCACGGAAGAAACACGCAACAAGAAAATCTTGATCGGACTCAAGCCCCCGTGGGAACACGAAGAGCCTGTGAGGGAGTTACGTGTCGGCAAGTATCGCGTCTTCTACGATGTGGATGAGGAAAAGCAGCAGGTCATCATTCGTGCCATTCGAGAGAAACCACCCCACCGGACAACCGAGGAGATGCTATGAAAGTCATTGAAATTGATAAGACGGACATCAAGCAATGTGTCAAAGATGCGCAGCACGAGCGCGTGATCGTGACCCGTCGGGGCAAACCCATCGCCGTTATCGCTGGCGTGGAGGGGATGGACCTCGAACAAATTGCTCTAGGTCACTCTGATGAGTTTTGGCAGCTGATCCGCGAGCGGCGCAGACAGAAGACCATAGGCCGGGCTGACTTGGAAAAACAATTGACGAAACCTTCCGGAAGTGAGTGATGGCGCATTTTACGGGGCAGCTACGACAACGTGCGGCCGTAGCCGTTCCAGCGTTTTCACGCCGATCCCCTTCACACGCCGCAGATCTTCTACCGAGCGGAAAGGGCGTCGTTCGCGTGTCTCGATGATGCGTTGGGATAGAGTCGAGCCGATGCCGGGCAATCGTCGCAACTCCGCAGCCGTGGCATGGTTCACGTCGATAAGCTGAGTCAACGGCTCCTTTTTGCTCATGACGAGCGGCGGTTTCTCTTTCTCGACCATCGCCGCGACAGGACGGATGACTTGCGCCGGCTCGTCTTCTTCGTCGCTTATCGGCGCTTCCACGAAGACATAGGGCCGCAGTTTTTCCAGCAATTTCGGGCCGATGCCGCGCACCTGTCGAAGCTCGTCCACACTGCGAAAGCCGTGATGCGCGACACGATACGCTTCGATCCGCTGAGCAAGTTCTGCGCCGACGCCGGGCAAGTGCAAGAGTTGGATGTGATCGGCTTGATTCAAATCGAACGACAGGGAATGGAGCGCGTC
>Ga0070739_10001735_pt1 | contig 31490 bp, 24 predicted proteins | sample Coa_R1_7_FD_66445 | JGI IMG/M metagenome (GOLD analysis project Ga0070739, IMG submission 66445) | Surface soil microbial communities from Centralia Pennsylvania, which are recovering from an underground coalmine fire - Coalmine... | ecosystem: Environmental > Terrestrial > Soil > Unclassified ...
GTGCGCGAGGTCATCCGCGCGCCGCTGCGCGAGGCGCTGCAGGCCGGCTACGAGCTCGGCCTGCGCGCGGCCGGCGAGGCGGCGGGCGGCGCGTCTTCCGCGCCGGTGCCGTCCGAGCCCGCCGCGTCATCACCGCCGCGAGTGGAGCCCGCAGGCGGGGCCAGTCGGGTCCGGCCGCCGCAGCAAGCATCGCTGCCCGGGTCGTCCCTGCCGCCCACTGCGCCCGCCGACGGACGCGGTCCTGGCGAGTCCCTCGCCGGCTCGGTCGCGCCGCGGGAGGCGGCCGGCGTGATCGTGGTCGAGGTGAGCCCCTTCACCAGCTTCACGGCGGTCAACCGCTTCCACGCCGCGGTGGCGGCGGCGCCCGGCGTTAGCCGCGCGGCCATCGTGTCGTTCCAGGACGGCAAGCTACGCCTGCGCGTGAACCACCCCGATGCGCGGACGCTCGCGACGACGCTCCAGGCGATCGACGTTGGCCCGCTTCGCGTGCTGCGCCTGGCCTCCGACCACCTCGAGCTGCTGCTCGGCAGCCCGCCCGTGCCGCCCGTGGTCGGGATCGGGCCGCCGGGGTAGGACGCCGTGCTCGCCGATTGCCACACCCACCTCGACCGCTACCCGGCGCCGGCACTCGAAGGCATGCTCGCTCGCGCCGCCGCAGCCGGCGTCGAAGCGGTGCTGATCGCCGGCGTGGGGCTCGCCAGCTCGCGCCGCGCCGTGCGCCTCGCCGCGCGCTACCCGCTCGTCCGCGCGGGCGTCGGCCTGCACCCGATCTTCGTTCGCCGCGCCGTGCCCGAGCGCACCTACGCCGCCCTCGACGCCCTGGCCGCCGCGCCCCAGGTCGTTGCCTGGAGCGAGCTGGGACTCGACTACCAGGCCGGCCCGCTCCCGCCCGCCGTCCAGCGGGAAGTGTTCCGCCGTCAGCTCCGGCTCGCCGCCGCGCATGGGCTGGCGGCGATCGTCCACGTCGTCGACGCCGCCGCCGACGCGCTGGCCGTGCTGGCGGAGACCGGCCTGGCCGCTCGCGCCGCCGTCCACTACTTCGTCGGCGGCCCGCCGCTCGCCGAGCGCTACCTGGCGGCGGGCCTGTACCTCTCCCTCGGGAAGCCCGTGACCCGCCCGGCCAACGCGGCGCTGCGCGAGGCGGTGCGAGCCGCTCCGCTCGACCGGCTGCTTCTCGAGACCGACACCTATCCGCTGCCCGGGCGCACGACCGAGCCGGCCGACGTCGGCGCCGTCGCGGCGGCCGTCGCCGCCCTGAAGGACCTCTCCCCCACGGTCGTGGCCGAGGCTACCACGACGAACCTGGCCCGCCTGCTGGGCCGCCGCTGGCAGGCGTCGCGATCGGCGTGACGCTTGCGGACGGCCGGGCCCGCGCGCACTCCCCCGCCTTCCGCCCTGGCCGCCGTCTCCATTGGCGTGATTCTTGCGAACAGGCGTCCGGGCTCCGGCCGCCGCCCGCGTGGCGCGGCGCTGGGCCTGTGAGGTATCGCACGCCGGCGGTGTGAGCCGATTGGTAGTAACCCTCGCCGTCCGGCGCGTACTATTTGTTGGTAGGAGCCCCGCTCGGGACGCGGCAGCGCCCGCCCCGACGGAGGCATCCGGCGAGATCGGACGCGGCTCGGGCAGCGTGGCCCTGGCCTGACCCCACCATTCGCCTGGCCAGCGTCGGCCAGCGACGGGGGCCGCGGCCGGTAGGAGGTGCCACCATGTTGGTGGGTGTGCCCCGCGAGATCAAGGTTGCCGAGCGCCGCGTGGCGCTCACTCCCAGCGGCGCCGCCGCCCTGCGCGCCAGCGGCGCCCAGGTCCTGGTCGAGCGCGGCGCCGGGCTCGGCAGCGGCTTTGCCGACGCCGAGTACGCCCAGGTCGGCGCGGCGCTGGTCGATCGCGCCAGCGTGTACGGCGAGAGCGACCTCGTCGTCAAGGTGAAGGAGCCGATTGGCGACGAGCCCGCCCTCCTGCGGCCCGGCCAGACCCTCTTCTGCTACCTGCACCTGGCCGCCGCGCCCGACCTGGCGCGGCGCCTGCTGCGGCGCGACGTCGTCGCCATCGCCTACGAGACGGTCCAGCTCCCCGACGGGTCGCTGCCGCTCCTCACGCCGATGAGCGCCGTGACCGGCCGGCTGGCCGTGCAGATCGGCGCGGCGCTGCTTCAGAGCGACCAGGGCGGCCGCGGCGTGCTGCTCGGCGGCGTGCCCGGCGTGCCGCCCGGCCTGGTCGTCGTGCTCGGGGCGGGCACCGTCGGCGGCAACGCCGTCCACATCGCCGTTGGCCTGGGAGCCCGCGTGATCGCCGTGGATCGCAACCCCCGCGTGCTGGCTAACCTCGACCAGGCCCACGGCGGCCGCGTCGAGACGCTGGTGCCGACGGCCGACGCCCTCGCGCGCCTGCTGCCGACGGCCGATCTCCTCATCGGCGCCGTGCTCGTGCCGGGCGCCCGCGCGCCGGTGATCGTCTCGCGGGAGATGGTCCAGTCGATGCTGCCGGGCAGCGCCATCGTCGACGTGGCGGTGGACCAGGGCGGCTGCGTCGCCACCACCCACCCGACCACCCACGATGCACCGACCTACGTCGAGTCGGGCGTGATCCACTACGCTGTGACGAACATGCCGGCCCTGGTGCCGCGCACGTCGACGCTGGCCCTGACCAACGCCACGCTGCCATACGTGCAGGCGCTGGCCACGGCGGGCGTGCCGGCGGCCCTGCGCGCCGACCCCGCGCTCGCCCGCGGCGTCGCGATCTGGCGCGACCACGTGACCTGCGCGCCCACCGCCGCGGCGCTCGGCCTGCCGGCGACCGACCTTGCCGCCGCCCTCGACGGCCGCGCGCGCCTACCGCTCAGCGCCTGACCCCTCACCTCCAACCCCCTCGCCCACAAAGCGGCGAGGGGGAGCCGCGGGACGGCTGGGTGAGGTGTTCCCCACCTCCAAATGCGCCCCTCCCCCACCGGGGGGAGGGGCCGGGGGCGAGGGGCGCCCGGCGCGGTAGCGCAAGGTTCAGGACTATGCCGACCAGCCAGCACGTACACCAGCCCCGCGACTACCGGCCCGCCCAGAGCGTAGGGAATGTTCGGGCTGCCTGGGCTGAACCCGCAGGATCGTGCCGCGCGCAGCCATCGCCGCGCTCGTCGTGCGTGCTGATGGGCAGCATACCGCAGGAAGGGAACGTTGCAAAAACGTGTCTTGACGGCAATCGCGCGCAGGCTCTATGATTACGGTGCCAGCCTGGGCATGCTTATGTCTAGGCAGGGCCTGAAGGCTCTTCCTTTCATTATCTTGGGTAGGTGACACTTTTTCTAAGGGTCCGTGGCGCGCAACGAGGGATGCCGGACCGCCCGGTCGCGCTCGCGGCCCGTACTAGCCCGACCCGACGGGCAAGCGCCAGGCGCTTGCCCGCAATATACGGACTCCTGCTGCGATGGCCGCGATTGGGTCCGCTGGGGACCGCGGCCGTTCGTGACACGGCCGACCGTGCTCAGGCGCGGTCGGTTACCGTCGCTTACCCGCCTTGGGGCGGGAGCACCCAGCAGGCGACGCCGGCCAGGCTAGCCCGGTCCGAGCGGCCCCGGCTGCTCGGCGACCCGCTGCGGCGAGGTCGCCGGAGCAGGCGTCCTACGCGCTCGCGGCCCGAGCCGAGGTGCCGTCGGTGCTCGTCGTGGGTGTCTGCCTATCCATGTGCTGAGAGTAGCCTGGCCCTATCCTGTAGGGAGGTGAAAGGCACTTGGACCTCTTCTTGATCCTCGCCCTGGTCCTGGCCGCTGTCGTCGGCGGCGCCGCGGGCTTCTTTGTCCGCCAGCGCTCTGTGGCCAAGGAGTCCGAGCTCGCCGCGGCCACCGCCGAGCGGATCGAGGCGGAAGCCACCGCTCGCAAGAACGAGATTCTCCTGGAGGCGAACAACGAGGCGCTCAAGCTCCGGAACACCGTGGAGGCCGAGGCGCGCGAGCGCCGCCGCGAGCTCCAGCAGAGCGAGCGCCGCCTGCAGCAGAAGGAAGAGAACCTCGACCGCAAGATCGAATCGATCGAGCGCCGCGAGCGCAAGCTCGCGGAGCGTGAGAAGGAGATCGAAACCCGCCACGCCGAGATCGACCAGGCTGTCCAGCGGCAGCTCGCCGAGCTCGAGCGCATCTCCGGGCTCACCCGCGACGAGGCGCGCGCCCAGATCATCGAGCGCGTCGAGCAGGAAGTCCAGATCGAGGCCGCTCGCCGCGCCCGCGAGATCGAGGCCGCCGCGCGGGAGGAGGCCGAAGACCAGGCCCGCCGCATCGTCACGCTGGCCATCCAGCGCCTCGCCGCCGACCAGTGCGCCGAGACCACCGTCTCCGTCGTGCCCATCCCGAATGAGGAGATGAAGGGCCGCATCATCGGTCGCGAGGGGCGCAACATCCGCGCGCTCGAACACGCGACCGGCGTCGACCTGATCATCGACGACACCCCGGACGCCGTCACGCTGTCCGGCTTCGATCCGGTCCGCCGCGAGGTCGCGCGCCTGGCGCTCAGCAAGCTCGTCCTCGACGGCCGTATTCACCCGGCCCGCATCGAGGAGATCGTCGCCAAGGCCAAGCAGGAGGTCGAGCAGCAGATCAAACAGGCGGGCGAGCAGGCGGCGATCGAGGCCGGCGTCCACGGCCTGCACCCGGAGCTGATCCGTATGCTGGGCCGCATGAAGTTCCGCACCAGCTACGGCCAGAACCAGCTCCGGCACTCCGTCGAGGCCGCGCTGCTGGCGGGGATGATGGCTCAGGAGCTGGGCGCCGACGTGAACTGCGCCCGCCGCGCCGCCCTCCTCCACGACATCGGCAAGACGGTAACCCACGAGGTTGACGCTCCGCACCACGTCATCGCCGCCGACCTCGCTCGTCGCTTCGGCGAGAGCCCGAAGGTGGCGCAGGCGATCATCGACCACCACGACGCCGACCCCGACCTGCAGTCCGTCGAGTCGATCCTCGTGCAGGCCGCCGACGCCATCTCCGGCGCGCGCCCCGGCGCCCGCCGCGAGTCCGTCGAGCACTACGTGCGCCGCCTCGAGGCGCTGGAGAACGTCGCCAACTCCTTCGACGGCGTCGAGCGCTCCTTCGCCATCCAGGCCGGTCGCGAGGTGCGGATCATCGTCAAGCCGGAGGAGATCGACGACCTGAGCGCGATGCGCCTCGCCCGCGACGTCGTGAAGAAGATCGAGGAGACCCTCCAGTACCCCGGCCAGGTGAAGGTTACCGTCGTGCGCGAGACGCGCGCCGTCGACTACGCGCGCTGATCGTGGCTGGCCCGTAGCGCGAACGAGCCCGGCGGCCTCACGCCGCCGGGCTCGTTCGCGCTGGAGCGGGTCGGTCTAGCGGCCGAGCTGGCCGCGCGACGCGCCGTCCGGGAAATCGGCGTTGTGCACGTTGACGTAGAAGTTGGCCGGGTTCTGCATCAGCCGCGAGATCACGCTCGGGTCGACGTTCGAGACGCAGCCGTTCGAGTTCTCGGGCGCGGGCGGTGTGAGCGCTACCACCACCGGCCCGGCCACGCCCACGGCCCCCTCGTGGATGTGCGCCGCCGTCGGCCGGTCCACGTTCACGATGTGCAGCGCGTAGCAGACCATGTCGCGGCTCGGATCGACCAGGACCGCCGCCGAGCCCACCGCGCCGTCCGCGCCCGGGCCCGGGACCTCCGCGGCGCCGTCCAGGGCAGCGGTGAGCAGGAAGGGCTCCTGAGCACTCGTCGTCCCCACTGGCGTCGACACCCCGGTCGGCGTCGTCGTCGTGCTCACGCTAGGCACCCCGCGCCCCGGTACCACCGGTGTGCTGGTGCCGATGCCGGGCAGCGGGCTACCGGCCACGCCCGGCGTCGACGTGCCGAAGACAAACGGCGTCGCCGTGGCCAAGACGCCGGGCGTCGGGCTGGTCACCTGGGCGCCTGCCGTCGTGGCCACTCCCACGCCGACCAGCGCTGCTACAGCCAGGAGCGCGATCGCCATCCACGCCTGCCTTGCCATCGCTGAGGCCCTCCTTCATCCGCTTCGGCGCGATCCATGTCGTGACCGCGCCGGCTCAGGCCGACGCTCATCGCGCGTCGGCCCGCGCGGCGCCTTGCAGAGCGTGTGCCAGCCCGCCCGGCCGCGCTATACTTCGCCTGGCCCTGCGAGCCGCGGGCCACGCCGGCTTGGCGCGATGAGCGGGGGCGCGCCCGCGCCGGAGTCACGGATCAGGGAGCCGCACATGGGGACCAGCCGCGTCGACTTGCACCTCCACACGACCGTTTCCGATGGCCGTCTCACGCCGCGCGAGCTGCTGCGGCGCGCCCAGGCCAACGGCGTGCGCGTGCTGGCCGTGACCGACCACGACAACACCGACGGGCTGCCCGAGGCACTCGACGAGGCGGGCGCGCTCGGATTGGAGCTGATCCCCGGGATCGAGCTGAGCACCGACCTCGGCTCGCTGGGCGTGCACGTCCTCGGCTACTTCCTGCGCTGGGACGAGCCGGCCTTTCAGGCCCGCCTCGCCCCGATGCGCGACGACCGCCTCTGGCGCGCCCAGCGGATGGTGCAGCGGCTCGGCGAGCTCGGCCATCCGATCGCCTGGGAGCGCGTCCTGCAGATCGCCGGCGAAGGCGTCGTTGGGCGGCCGCACATCGCCCAGGCGCTGCTCGAGGCCGGCTACGTCGGCTCGATCACCGAGGCCTTCGACCGCTTCATCGCCGACCACGGCCCGGCCTACGTCGAGCGCATGAAGCTCACGCCGGCCGAGGCCATTGCCATGGTCCACGCCGCCGGCGGCGTGGCGGCGGTCGCCCACCCTTACGACGCGCCCGACGTCGACGCTCTCGTCGCCGACCTGGCCGCGGCGGGGATCGACGGCGTGGAGACCTACTACCAGGGCTACACCCCGGAGCGCGTGGGCCACCTTGCCGACCTCGCCGCCGAGTACGGCCTCGTTCCCACCGGCGGCAGCGACTACCACGGCTTCCCGATGGGCAGCGCGACCGAGGTCGACAACGACGTCGGCTCGGTGCTCGTGCCCGACGACACGGTCGACCGCCTCCGCGCCCGCGCCGCTCGGTGGGCTAAGCGCTCCTGAGCTCGCTTCTCCCGCGCCCAGGGCCTCGCTGGCACGTCGGCTGCTAGGAGGACCGTGGCGCATGCTTGCCGCTCAGCATGCTTGTGTGGGCACGGCCTGACTGACGGGCACCGTGCCCAGGCTCGGAGCGGTAGCGGAAAGGAGACGAGATGGATCGCACGGCAGTAGGCTACTTCCCGACCCGCGAGGCGGCCGACCGGGCCTACGAAGAGCTCGACCGAGCCGGCTTCAGCAAGAGCGACCTGAGCGTCATCGGGCGTGGCGCCGAGGGCGGCAAGGGTCTCATGGACCAGCGCGATCATGTGTCGGGCGCCGAGGGCGTCGCTGTCGGCGGCATCGCCGGCCTGCTCATCGGCGCGGCGGTGATGCTCATCCCGGGCATCGGCCCCATCGTGGCCATCGGCCCGATCACGGCCGCCCTTACCGGCGCGGTCACCGGCGGCGTGACGGGCGCCGTCGTCGGCGGCATCGCGGGCGCGCTCATCGACGCCGGCGTACCGGAGGAAGAGGCGCGCTGGTATGAGGATCGCTTCCGCCAGGGCGGCTACCTGGTGACCGTTCGCACCGACGACGACCACTACGCGCGCGCGCGCATGGTCCTCGAGTCCTGCGGCGCCCAGACCAGCGGCCGCAACGTCCAGGCCGTCGGCCGCGAGGCGATCGGCACCGACGTGCCGACCGAGCGCCGCCCCATCGTCTAAGCGTATGCAGCCATGCGTGGTGGGGGCCGCAAGCTGCCACCAACACCTTCCCAAACCCGAGCATCGGTGGTGGGAGCCTACGGCTCCCACCACTGCCTTCCAAAACCTCCGCATCGCTGGTGGGAGCCGCAGGCTCCCACCAGCGATGCATAATTTCTCTAATCTACCGCGCCTGGAGGCGGGCGGCGCGGCGACCGAGCCAGGTGACCGTGGCGAGCAGCGCCGCCACGGCGAGGACCATCCCCAGCAGCACCGCGAGCTTGGCCACGGTCGGCACCGGACTGTGCAGGGCCAGGCCCAGCCAGGCGAACAGCCCACAGAACCCGTACAGCAGCAAGACGATGCGCGGCTGCGCCACGCCGAGCGCGGCCAGGCGCTGCGGCAGGTGCTCGCCGTCGCCGCCCATGAGCGGCGAGCGGCCGTGCGACAGCCTTCTGCAGATCACCCAGGCCACGTCGAGCATCGGCAGCCCGAGGACGATGACCGCCGTGCCCACCTTCACGCCGCCGACGATCGCCAGCGTGCCCAACGTATAGCCCAGGAACGTCGAGCCGCTGGTGCCCATGAACAGGCGCGCCGGGTGCCAGTTGCGCGGCAGGTAGCCCAGGCAGGCGCCGGCCAGCGCCAGCGGCAGCACGGCGATCGTGAGCTGCCCGAACAGGAAGCTGCGCGCGAACAGCGTCAGGGCGGCGATGGCCGCGATCCCCCCGGCCAGGCCGTCCATGACGTCGACCAGGTTGATCGTGTTGATCATCGCCACCAGCCAGAGCAGCGTCAGCGGCACGCCCAGCCAGGACGGCAGCGGCACAGCGCCGAAGTAGGGCAGGGCGATGCTGTCGATCCACAGGCCGAAGGCGACCGGCACGGCCGCGATGACGACCTGGCCGACGAGCTGCGGCAGCGGCCCCAGGCGCCGCCGGTCGTCGAGATAAGCCAGGCCGAGCAGCGGCGCCAGCCCCAGGAGCACGCCCAGCAGGCGCCGCGCGTCGTCCGGGCTGCGCGCCAGGGCCGGCGACGGGATCAGCAGACTGGCCAGCACGGCCAGGACGAACGCCGCGCAGATGCCGTAGCCGCCGCTGCGCGGCACCACGCTCTGCTGCAGCTCGTTGCGCCGCGGATAGTCGAGCATCCCGAGGCGCTGGCCGACTCGCCCCGCCGCGCCCGTCAGGGCGAACGCCGCCACCACGGCGAGGGCGAAGACGGCCGCCAGCCACAGCTCTACCACGATCAGGCCTCTCTCGTCGCCAGCGGGCGACCTCTCAGTCTACTGCAGCGCGCGGGCGAGGGCCATCAGGCGGTCGCCGAGCGTCGGGTCGTCGGCGGCCAGCAGCGCGGCCAGGTCGCGGGCGTGGCCGCGCACCTGGTCGAGCGCCGCGCCGGCGTCCAGCCGCTCCACGGTCAGCAGGCCGGCAGAGGGGCCAGGGATCAAGCGCTCGCTGGCGCTCGCCAGCTCCTCGGCCAGGCGCTCGCCGGGGCGGCTGCCCAGGTAGACCAGGTCGGCGGGCGCCGTCGTCGCCCCAACTAGCTCGCGCAGGCGCTGGACCATGTCCAGCACCGACACGGCCTCGCCGGCGTCGAGCAGCAGCGTGGCACCCGCGGCGCCCCGCGCCGCCGCCGCGAGCACCAGGTCGACCGCCTCGGCCATGCTCATCCAGTAGCGGCTCATCGCCGCGTCGGTAACCGTCAGCGGCTGGCCGGCCGCGAGCTGCTCCAGGAAGGTCTCGATCACGCTGCCGCGCGTGCCGAGCACGTTCACGAAGCGCACGACCACGAACCGCCCCCGCGCGCGCCGTGCCGCCTCGCCGACGACCAGCTCAGCCAGGCGCTTCGTGGCGCCGTACGCGCCGGCCGGGTTCACCGCCTTGTCGCTCGAGGTGTAGACGAACGCCTCGACGTCGTGCTCCAGCGCCGCGTCGACCAGCGCCTGCGTGCCCAGCACGTTGACGGCGATCGGCTCGTCGGGCTGCGCCTCGCCGAAGTGGACGTGCTTGTAGGCGGCGAGGTGGAACACCACGTCCGGGTGGTAGTCGCGGTACAGGGCGGCGACCTTCGCCGGATTGCGCACGTCGCCGAGCCGCAGCGCGGTCGGGGCGGTCGCCTCGCGCAGGCGCCGCTGCAGGCGAGCTAGCGAATCCTCGTGGCTGTCGAGCAGCACCAGCCGGCTGGGGCCGTAGGTCAGCAAGCGCTCGACCAGCGGCACGCCCACCGAGCCGCCGGCGCCCGTGACGAGGATCCGCCGCTCGCGCAGCGCCTCCGCCACGCCGCCGAGGTCGAGGGCGCGCTCGGGGCGGCCGAGCAGGGGGCCCGCCTCCAGCCTCTCGAGATCCGGTACCAGCCGGTAGGGCAGCCGCGCACGCACGGGAGGGGATTCCGCCAAGGGCCCGCCGGGCGCTTCAAGGGTCATTCGGTCGCGCCCCGCGCCTGGCGCAAGTATGTCTGCGCCTCGCGCATGTACACGGCGCGGTCGTGGTCCGGCTCCAGCGTCTCGGTGACCAGGTAGCGCGCCAGCCCGGCCAGCCGCGCCATGAGCGGGTCGAGGTCCAGGTCGCCCTCGCCATAGGGCAGCCCCTCGCCGAGCAGCCCGGTGGCATTCGAGACGTGCACCTCGAACAGCCGCTCGGCGAGGCAGTCCACGAAGCGGTCCACCCGCGCGATCGGCGGCAGGTGGCGCAGGTAGGCGTACAGCGCTTCCACGGCGGCGCGCTCGGCGGCCGGCACGCTCCCCTCACTCCCCCCGCGTCGGGTGCGGAAGGGGCTGGCGATGCCAAGCGCCTGGTCTCCCCCTTCCCGCGTTGGGAGGGGGGCCGGGGGGGTAGGTTCGGCCTGCCGGCGCGCGTTCACGTAGAGCTGCGCGTGCGAGACGTCGAGCGTGGCCTGCAGGCCGGGTGTGGCGTCGAGCAGGCGCACCATGTCCTCCGGGCTCATGCCCAGCGGCGTGTACAGGTACCGCGCCTCGCGCATCCGCAGGACCGGCGGCACGTTCTCCAGAGTCGGCACCAGGCCGTGCGACTCGGCCGCCGCCACATAGGCGCGCAGCAGGTCGAGGCAGCGCATGAAGACCGCTTCGCGCTCGGCGGGATCCCAGACCAGGCTGAAGCGCGGCACGATGGCGTGGATGACCAGCCCGCTTGCGCCGACCGCTGCGCCCAGTTCGGCCAGGCGCTCGACCAGTTCGTAGTTGGCCGCGCGCGGGTCGGCCAGGTCGAAGTACTCGCCGTCGAGGCCGCGGATCGGGCCCTCGACCACGAGCGCGAAGTCGGCCGGCAGGGCGTAGCCCCGCAGCCGCTCGATCACTCCCCGGCGCGCCTCGGCCGTGGCCACGTCCTGCCCGTCGAGGTAGAGCTCGAGGCCCTCCGGCAACGGCGGACGCAGCCGATCGGCGAGCTGCTGCGCCGTAGGGCGCGCCTTGAGCAGGATCTTAGCGCGAGTCCCGGAGCCAGGCGACATAACGCTGTAATCCCTCCGCCAGGCTGATCGTCGGCTCGTAGCCCAGCTCGGTCCGCGCCCGCGTCAGGTCGGCCACGTACCCGCTCGGCTCGCCGGCCGGGGGCCCTTCGATAGGCGAGCGCGAGCCGGTCGCCGCGCGGACCTGCTCGGCCAGGTCGCGCAGCGAGGTGGCCACACCGCTGCCCACATTGTAGACCCGGCCCACCGCGCGGGGGTCGGTAAGGGCCAGGCGCACGAGAGCGGCGGCGTCGCGCACCTCGACGAAGTCGCGCAGGGCAGGGCTGTCGACGACCAGCGGCTGGCCGGCCAGCGCCCGCTGGACGAAGATCGACAGCACGCCGCTCGACCCACCGCTCACGACTTGGCCCGGTCCGTAGATCGAGAAGCCGCGCAGCACCACGCCGGGCACGTCGTATAGCCGCTGATACAGGTCCAGCCACTGCTCCGCCACCCGCTTCGACACCGCGTACGGGTTGTCGTCGGCCAGCGGCGCGTCCTCGCGCAGCGGCAGCGGCGACCGCTGGTAGACGCGCTGCGTGGAGGCGAGCACGAGCCGCGCGCCGCTGGTCCGCGCGCCCTCCAGCACGTTCAGCGTGCCGGCGGCGTTGACCAGGCTCGCGGTGTACGGCTCCTTCAGCGAGTAGCCGACGTCGGGCAGGCCGGCCAGGTGGACGATGCCCTCCGCAGCCGCGGCCGCCTGGCGCGCCGTCGGGCTGAGCACGTCCGCCTGGAGGTGCGGGCAGGGCCAGCCTGCCGGCGCCGCCGAGCGCGACAGGCTGGTCACGGCGTGGCCGCGGGCGACGAGATCAGCCACCACGTGGCGGCCGATGAAGCCGGTGCCGCCGGTGACGAGGACCCTCATGCCGCGGCTCGCGCCTGGAAGTAGTCGAGCATCGCTTCCAGGCTGGTGGCCAGCGTCCGCTCGGGCCGCCAGCCGACGGCATCCAGCCGCGAGTGGATCGCCACGCCCGCCCCGGCCGCGAGCGGCTGGGGCGCCGCGTCCGGGCTAGCGTCGGCGTCGCCCGCGCCCCGGATCTGCGCGTCCAGGCCGCGCGCTCGTGCCGCCTGGGCGACGGCCGCGGCCACCTCGGGCACGGTGCGGATCTCGCCGGCCGCGTTGGCGGCGTGGAAGCCCGCCGGCCAGGGCGCCGCCGCGGCGGCGCGGAGCGCCGCGCAGGCGTCGGCCAGATGAATGAAGCCGGTCGGCGTGGCCGCGCCCGGGTAGACCTCGAGCGGCTCGCCCCGCACCGCCTGGAGGCAGAACTTGTTCGGCACGGTCATGAAGCGGTAGTCGGTCTTCGTCACCGGCCCCAGGCCGTAGACCACCGCTAGCCGCACCGCGACGCCGCACAGCTCGGCCCGCCGCGCGTACAGCTCGAGCAGCTTCTCGCCGTAGACGTGGGAGAGGTGCGCCAGGTCGCCCTGCGGGCCGTAGGGCGCCGACTCGTCCACCCGCGGCGGCAGCACCGGCCCGTAGACGCGCAGGGAGCTAGCGTAGACCACGCGCCGCGCGCCGTGGCGCACGGCGGCGTCGAGCACGACGCGCGGGCCGCTGAGGTTGGTGGTCTCGGTGTAGCGCGCCGGCGCGGCCGCCGGGTGGCCGCTCGCCTGCGCCGCCAGGTGGTAGACGACGTCGATCGGCGCGGCGGCGAAGGCGCGCGCCACAGCGCGGGTGGCGCTCACGCTGCCCTCGATCAGGTGAAAGGTGGGCTGCTCGGCCAGCCGGGCGAGCGCCGCGCGGTTGGTGGCGAAGCCGTTGTCGATGCCGACCACCCGCTCGCCTGCCTCCAGCAGCGCCTCGGCCAGCGCGGCGCCGATGTAGCCGAGCCCGGCGACCAGGACCGCCACCGAGAGTACCCCTGCGCCAGGGTCGCCCCGCGGGCGCCCGAGCATGATACAGGCAGCCGCGGGGTGGGGGCTAGTCCTCTGGAACGTCCGATCCACGTCGTGGTGGCCGCGGCCACCACGACGTGGATCATCGGCAACGAAGGACCAGGTTACACGGGCTCCGGCACGCGGAGGTTGTACAAGCGGGCGACGTTGTCCCGGACCAGCTTGGCGCGCTTCTCAGCGGGCAGGTGCCCCAGGTCGCGCTCGATGACCTTCAGCGAGTTCGGCCAGGTCGAGTTCGGGTGAGGGTAGTCGTTCGACCACATGTAGTTGTCCACGTCGCCCCACTCGAAATAGTGCGCGCCCACGGCGTCGTTGAAGAACGTCGCGTACATCTGCCGCTTCCAGTACTCGCTCGGGTCGAGCTGCATCGGCGGCGGGTTCACGCCGCGGAAGCGACGGTAGTAGTAGTCCCACTGCTGCAGGTAGAAGGGGATCCAGCCGATCTCGAACTCGACCCAGACGAACTTCAGCCGCGGGTAGCGGTCCAGCACGCCGTAGAACATCAGGTCGAACCAGGCGTCCGCGCCGCTGCTCAGCTTCAGGTTGACGCTGCCGCGGTAGTGCTCGACGCCCTTGCGGCGGTCCATGTCCTTGCTGTAGTTGTGGCCGGTGAGGATGTGCAGGCTCACCGGCATGTCCATCGCCTGGGCGGCGTCCCAGAACTTGTTGTAGTGGTCGGAGTAGAACGGCAGGTCGGGATGCGGCGCCTGCCAGATCAGCGCACCCTGCAGGCCGGCCTTGGCGCAGCGCTCGAGCTCCTTCACGCCGTTGTCGACGTTGTACAGGGAGATGCAGGGGATGCCGACCAGCCGGTCGAGGGCCACCTGGCAGTACTCGATCAGCCAGTCGTTGTAGACGCGGAAGCACTCCTCCTGCAGCCGGGCATCGTCGAGCCCGAACTGGCCGAGGCCCAGGGTCGGGTAGAGCACCTCGGCGCTCACGCCGTCGGTCGCCATCTCCTTCAGGCGCTCGTTCGGGTCGTGGCCGCCCGGCCGACCCTGGAAGCCCTCGCCCAGCTTCGGCTCCGGGTAGCGGGGCGCCTGGTCGCGGAGATCCTTGGGCAGCCGCTGCACCCACAGGTCGTGCGGCTCCATCGTATGCGAGTCCGCGGAGATGATGATCTCGCCCGCGCGGTTCCCGGCAGAGGTCGCCTCGGCGGTCGACATGGCGCTCATAGACCTACACCCCTCCCCCTCGAAGCTGCGCGCGCCGCCCAGGACCGGCGGCTGGATGTGCTGGCATGATATACACGCGTGCCGGCCCCGAGCAACCGGGGGCCCGCACGGCGCCCGTGTAGACCTGGCGCATGGGTGCCCCTCCGCCGCGAGCAACCGGCGGCCGTTGCGCGTTAATTCCCGCGCTGGCTACAGTTACCCCCGTGAACAGCCTCGACGTCCTGGGCGTGCGCGTCGACGACGTGACCTATGCCGAGGCGATCGCCCTGCTCCAGCAGTACGTCGCCGCGCGCGAGCCGCGCTACGTCGTGACGCCCAATCCGGAGTTCGTGGTCGCCGCACGGCGCGATCCGGCCTTCCGCGCGGCCCTGGCCGGCGCGGCGCTCGCCGTGCCCGACGGCGGGGGCCTGCTGCTGGCGGCGCGCCTGTGGGGCCGGCCGTTCCGCGAGCAGGTGCGGGGGACGGACCTGGTGTACCGGCTGGCCGCCATCGGCGCCCGCACGCGCCAGCGCTGGTTCCTGCTCGGCGCGCGGCCCGGCGTGGCCCCCGAGGCCGGCCGACGGCTGATGGCGCGTTATCCGGGCCTCCAGGTCGTAGGGACCTACGCGGGCAGCCCCTCCCCGGCCGACGACGCGGCGACGTGCGCGGCCGTGCGCGCCGTGCTGCCCGTTGACGTGCTGCTCGTCGCCTACGGCGCGCCGGGCCAGGAGCTCTGGATGGCGCGCAACCTGGCCGCCCTCGGCGTGCCGGTCGCTATCGGCATCGGCGGCGTGCTCGACTACGTGGCCGGCCGCGTCCGGCGCGCGCCGCGCTGGGTGCGCGACCTCGGCGCCGAGTGGCTGTACCGCCTCCTGACCCAACCCTGGCGCTGGCGGCGCCAACTCGCCCTGCCCCGCTTCGCGGCGTTGGCGCTGTGGGAGACGCCGCGCCGCCGCGCCGCGGGCCGTGCGCTCGCCGCGCCCCGCTAACCGGACGGAGGAAGCATGGCGACGGACACGGCGCCGATCGGCGTCGGCATCCTGACCAAGGGCAAGCCGACGCTCAGCATGGTGCTGGTCAGTCTCCTGATGCAGGACGGCTGCCCGCTGCGCGTCCACATCGTCGACACGGCCCCGAGCCCGGTTGTGCGGCGCGACGACGTCGTGTTCGCCCTGCGCCTGGCCTTCGACCGCCAGATCGTCTGCGAGTACGAGTACTCGCGGGAGAAGGACCGCGCCTTCAGCGCCGGCCGCCAGCGCCTGCTGGAGGCGCTGCCCGGCCCCTACCTGGTGTTCATGGACGACGACGTGGTGTTGCCGGCCGATACGCTGGCGCGGCTCCGTGAGCGGGCGAGCAGCCTGACCAACTGGGGCTACGTCACGCCGATCTGCAAGAACTACGGCGTGGCGCGCGCGCCGTTCGGCGAGGGCGCCCACTACACGCCCGGCGGCCTGATCTACCAGGACGACCTGGTTCGACGCCTACTGCTGGAGTACTACGGCTCGACCGTGGACGTGCTCGACGCGAAGAAGACCCGCGACAAAGTCTGGGAGACTGTATTCCTGTCGGAGGCGTTCCAGCGGCTGGGACGCGAGTGCGTCACACTCGGCGACTGCGTGACGTATCATCTCGACTACCACCAGCGCGCGGAGTGGCATCCCAACGAGAGTGAGCTGATCGGTAGCACCCGCGCCCGCCTGCGCGAGCTGGTCGATCGCTTCGTCAAACCACCTCCGACAGCGCCGTAGGAGCGAGGCAGGCCATGGCTCGTCCGCTTGTCCCACGCATCGCGCGCGACATCGACGCCGGCCGCTGGCTGGAGAGCTTCCTCGTCTCGGCCGTGGTAGCGATCCTCGGCATCCGTTTCTACCTGCACGCCGCCGGCTACCCGCAGCTCGGCGGGCGCGGCCTGCACATCGCCCACATGCTCTGGGGCGGCCTGCTCATGGTCGTCGCCATCGTGCTGCTGCTGACGTTCCTCGGCAAGCGCGTGCAGCACGTCGGCGCCATCGTCGGCGGGATCGGGTTCGGCACCTTCATCGACGAGCTGGGCAAGTTCATCACCAGCGACAACAACTACTTCTACCAGCCGACCTTTGCCCTGATCTACGTCATCTTCATCCTGCTGTTCCTCGCCTTCCGCGCCATCGAGCGCCAGCAGCGCATGACGGACACCGAGTACCTGGTCAACGCCATCGCTCTGCTCCAGGAAGCCGTGCTCGACCGCGTCCATCCCGAGCAGCGCGACCGCGCGCTGCTCCTCCTGCGGCGCGGCGCGACCAACGACCCGTTCACGCGCGCGATCGTCCAGGCGTTGCGGCAGATCGCGGCGGTACCCCCGCCGCCGCCCAATCCGGCGCAGCGGTTCGTGCTCTGGTGCCGCGGGTGGTACGAGGCGCTGATTGCCTGGGGCTGGTTCCTGCGCGCCGTGATCGCCCTGGCCTGCCTGGACGCGACCGCCACTCTGATCGACGGGCTGGTGCTGGCGATGGGCGGGCACACTGCACTGGTGGAATGGGCGCCGACCTTCTGGGACTGGGGTAGCCTGCTCACCTCGCTCGCGTCCGCGGTGCTGATGCTGATCGGCGTCGTGCGCCTGGTCCGCGCCGGGCGGCTGGCCGCCTACACCTGGTTTCGGCGCTCGCTGCTGGTCTCGATCTTCCTCTTCCAGTTCTTCGCCTTCTACGAGGACCAGCTCGGGGCGATCACCGGGCTGGTATTCGACCTGGTCTTCCTCGCCGCTGTGAGCTACGGGCAGAACGCCGAGCGGGCGCGGCAGGCCTCGTCGCTGGCCGGCGCCGTTCACGCCGTCGAGCCGTCGCCCGAGGCCCCCCTCGCCGCCAGCGGCCGCGCCGGGTGACGCGCTGGCTCAACGCTTCTCCCGCCAGATTAGCGGATTCTCATACTCTGACGCTGGCCGCGCGCGCGCCGTTGTCGGCATAATGCCCACGACACCGCGACCTCTCCGGCAGGGGTGAACTGCGCCCGCGCCGGCACGGTACGCGGCGTACCAGGCGGCGCAGTCAGGCAGTGGCTGCTCGCGGGGGCGACGAGGGGTGAGGGGCACCATGGCAGGCGGGGCCGAGCGAGAGAGGTTAGCCAGCGCACACAGCGGACAGGCCCCCTGGTACCGCTGGGGCCCCTACCTGAGCGAGCGCCAGTGGGGCACGGTCCGCGAGGACTACTCGCCGGGCGGCACGGCCTGGGACTACTTCCCCCACGACCACGCCCGCTCGCGCGTCTATCGCTGGGGCGAGGACGGCCTGCTCGGCATCTGCGACCAGTACTGCCGGCTCTGCTTCGCCGTGGCCCTCTGGAACGGCGCCGACCCGATCCTCAAGGAGCGCCTATTCGGGCTCACGAACGAGGAAGGCAACCACGGCGAGGACGTCAAGGAGTACTACTACTTCCTCGACAACACGCCCACGCACTCGTATATGGCCGCGCTGTACAAGTACCCGCAGCGCGCCTTTCCCTACACCGAGCTGGTGGCCGAGAACCGTCGCCGCGGTCGGGGCGCGCCCGAGTACGAGCTGCTGGACACGGGCGTCTTCGCCGACGATCGTTACTTCGACGTCCTGGTGGAGTACGCCAAGGCCGCCCCCGACGACCTGCTCGTCCGCATCACGGCGACCAACCGCGGGCCCGATCCGGCGCCGCTGCACCTGCTGCCCACGCTCTGGTTCCGCAACACCTGGGCCTGGGGCCGCGACGACCGGCGCCCCACCCTCTGCGTAGCCACCCATCCGTCCGCGCCGCCGCCGCCCCAGGGCGAGAGCGGGCTCGGCAGCCGCGACGGCGACGGCAGCCAGCCGGCCGATCGCCTCGTCTACGCCCGCCACCACTCCCTGGGCGAGTACTGGCTGGCCTGCGCCGGGGCGCCCGCGCTGCTGTTCACCGAGAACGAGACCAACGCCTCGCGCCTGTGGGGCGTCTCCAATGGCTCCCTGTACGTGAAGGACAGTATCAACGACGCGGTCGTCCACGGCGCGTTCGGCGCCGTGAATACCCACGGCGCGGGCACCAAGCTGGCCGCGCACTACCGCTTCCAGATCGCCCCGGGCGCCTCGGAGACGGTGCTGCTGCGGCTGTCCGATACCTGCCACGACGCGCCGTTCGCCGACGCCGACGCCCTGTTCACCCAGCGCAAGGCCGAGGCAGACGAATTCTACGCGCCGTTGGCCGCGGCGCCGATGTCCGACGACACGCGCCAGGTCCAGCGCCAGGCGTTCGCCGGCCTGCTCTGGAGCAAGCAGTTCTACCATTACAACGTGCGAGAATGGCTCGAGGGCGATCCGGGCCAGCCGAAGCCCCCGGCGCAGCGCTGGCAGGGCCGCAACCACGACTGGCTGGAGCACGACAGCCGCGACGTCCTGGCCATGCCCGACACCTGGGAGTACCCCTGGTTCGCCGCCTGGGACCTGGCCTTCCACTGTGTCACCCTGGCGATGGTCGACCCGCTGTTTGCCAAGCGGCAGCTCATCGCCCTGGGGCGCGAGTGGTACATGCAGCCCAACGGCCAGCTCCCCGCCTACGAGTGGACCTTTGGCGACGTGAACCCGCCGGTGCAAGCCTGGGCCGCCCTGCGGGTCTACCAGATCGAGCGCCGCCTCAGCGGCCGGGCCGACCGCCTGTTCCTGGAGCGGGTGTTCCACAAGCTCCTGCTGAACTTCACCTGGTGGGTGAACCGCAAGGACCGCGACGGCCGCAACGTCTTCCAGGGCGGTTTCCTCGGGCTGGACAACATCGGCGTGTTCGACCGCAGCGCGCCGCTGCCGACCGGCGGCTACCTGGACCAGTCGGACGGCACGGCCTGGATGGGGATGTACTGCCTGAACATGCTCGCCATCGCCCTCGAGCTGGCCCGCGAGGACCGGGCCTACAGCGACGTGGCCAGCAAGTTCTTCGAGCACTTCCTGCTCGTGGCCGCGGCGCTGAACAACCTCGGCGGCGCGGGCATCGCCCTGTGGGACGACGCCGACGAGTTCTTCTACGACGTGCTGCACCTCCCCGATGGGCGGGTCCAACCGCTCAAGGTCCGCTCGCTGGTAGGGCTGCTGCCGCTGCTCGCGGTCCAGACGATCGAGCCCGATCTGCTGGAGATGCTACCGAGCTTTGCCAGTCGCCTGGAGTGGCTGCTCGAGCACCGCCGCGACCTGGCCAGCCTGGTCTCGCGCTGGAACGAGCCGGGCGTCGGCGAGCGGCGGCTGCTCGCGCTCACCCGCGGCCACCGCATGAAGGCGCTGCTGCGACGGATGCTCGACCCGAACGAGTTCCTCAGCGACCACGGCGTGCGCTCGCTCAGCAAGTACCACGCTGAGCATCCCTACGTGTTCTACGTCAAGAACACCGCCTACACCGTCCAGTATCAGCCGGCCGAGTCGACCTCCGGCTCGTTCGGCGGCAACTCCAACTGGCGCGGGCCGATCTGGTTCCCGGTCAACTTCTTGCTGATCGAGGCGCTGCAGCGCTTCCACCACTACTACGGCGACGACTTCCTCGTCGAGTGCCCGACCGGCTCGGGGCAGAAGCTCACCCTCTGGCAGATCGCCGATCACCTGTCGCGACGGCTGATCCAGATCTTCCAGCGCGACGATGCCGGCCGGCGCCCGGTCTGGGGCGCCAGCGAGCGGCTGCAGACCGACCCGCGCTGGCGCGACCACCTGCTGTTCTACGAGTACTTCAACGGCGACACCGGCGCCGGGCTCGGCGCCAACCACCAGACCGGCTGGACCGCGCTGGTGGCCAAGCTCATCGACCAGGTAGCCCGTGCGCCCGAGGCGGCGGGCCTGCGACCGCTCGAAGCAGCGGCGCGCTAGATGCTCGCCAGCGGTAATTGGGGGTGTGCTGGCATCGCTCAGCGCCGCAATGATCGCTGACGGAGTACCAGGTCGACGCGACGGAGTGCGCCGTGGCCGAGTCCGAGACGTTCCAGGGCATGTCCCCCGCGCAGCAGCTCGCTTACGTGCGCGACCTGCGCCGCATCTACGACGTGGAGCGCGAGCGGCGGCGCGATCTGGAGGCCGCCAACCGCGCCCTGGCCGACGCCAACCGCGAGCTCGACCGCCGCCTGGAAGACCTGCTCGCGGCGCAGGACTGGATCCTCGCCGTCAACTCCTCGCGCGAGCTGGCGTCGGTGATGGACCTCCTGGCGCAGCCGCTCGTGCTGCTCCTCGGCGCGCGCACCACCGTCGTCTTCCCCTGGGACCCCCAGACGGGCGCGCTCGGCAGCGTCCTCGGCTACGGCGCCCCGGCCGAGACCGCCGAGCTCGCGGCCCTGCGCACCAGCCCGCTCAGCGCGGCCGTGATGGCCCAGGGCCGGCTCTGGGCCATCTCCGACCTGGACGCCGCCGAGGTCGATGCAGACACCGGCGCCGCCCGCGCGCTGGGCTGGCGCGCGCTGGTAGCCGCGCCGCTCGTCGCGCGCGAGCAGCCGGTGGGGCTGCTCTACGTGGGGTGGGAGGCGCCGCGCCCGATTGGCGAGCGCGAGCGGACGCTGATCGGGCTCCTGGCGCAGCACGCGGCGGTCAGCCTGTCCGAGGCGCGGCTGCGAACGGAGGCGGCGGAGCGCGCCGCGGCGCTCGAGCGCGCCGAACAGCAGCTCGTGGCCTACGCGCGGGATTTGCGGCGCTCCTTCGAGGCCGAGCGCCAGCGCCGGGCGGAGGTGCAGGCCGCCTACCGTGCGACGGTCCGCGTGCTGGCGGCGGCGATCGAGACGCGCGACCCTTACACCGGCGGCCACGTCGAGCGGGTGTCGACCTTCGCCGTCGCCATCGGCCGCCAGTTCGGTTGGAGCGACGACCAGCTCGACGTGCTGGAGCTGGGCGCGCTCCTGCACGACGTGGGCAAGCTCGGCGTCGAGGACCGCGTGCTGCGCAAGCCCGGCCCGCTCGACGACGCGGAGTGGGAGCAGATGCGGCAGCACCCGGCCCTGGGCGCCGCGCTGCTGCGCGCCGTGCCGTTCCTGCACGGCTCCGTCGACTGCGCCCTGCGCCACCACGAGCGGTACGACGGGAAGGGCTATCCGGACGGCCTGGCCGGCGCGGAGATTCCGCTGGAGGCTCGCATCGTGGCCGTGGCCGACGCCTTCGACGCGATGACCTCCGACCGCCCCTACCGCAAGGGGCTCGCCGTCGCTGTCGCCCTGGCCGAGCTGGAGCGCCACGCCGGAACGCAGTTCGACCCGAGCGTCGTTGCCGCCTTCCTCGAGGTCGTGCGGACCGGCGCCGTCACGCTCGTCGGCAGCGCGATGCCCTGACTACCCACCGCCGCGTCGCTCGCCTTGCGGAACCCGGCATCCGTGGGGTGACCTGCAGGCCCACCCCACAATAGACACTCTCAAGGAGCGGTCAGCGCGGCGACGTAGCGCGCGTGGGCGGCGCCGCCGACTGCCGACAGCTCGGCGCCCGAGGCCGGGCCGACCGCGTAGCGCGCCTTGAGCGCCTCGATCCGCGCCACGGACTGCGCCACCCGCGCCGGCGAGAGCCGCCCGTCGGCCACGGCCTGGAGCAGGCCGGCGCGGATCTGCTCAAACTGATCGGCCGAGCAGGCACCGGCCAGGTCGAGGCGGGCGCAGAGCACCACGTCCGCGCCCGCCAGCACGGCCTGGACGCCCCGCTCCTCCGGCGAGTACAGCTCGGCGATGCCGGCCATGCCCATGTCGTCGGTGAGGACCACCCCGCCGAAGCCGAGCTCGTCGCGCAGCAGGCAGGTCGCGATCGCCGGCGACACCGTTGCCGGCAGCGCTGGGTCCAGCGCGCGGTACACCACGTGGGCGAGCATGATCGCGTCGATACCGGCGTCCACGGCCGCGCGGAACGGCCGCAGCTCGGCCGCCTCCAGGGCGGCGCGGTCCTTGTCCACGAACGGCAGGGTGAGGTGCGAGTCGGTGCTGGTGTTGCCGTGGCCAGGGAAGTGCTTGCCCGTGGCGGCCACGCCCACGTCGTGCAGGCCGGCCAGGAAGGCCAGAGCGGCCGTCTCGACCCGCGCCGGCGTCGTGCCGAAGGCGCGGTCGCCGATCACCGGGTTGGCCGGGTTGTCGTTCACGTCCAGCACCGGCGCCAGGTCCAGGTTGACGCCCACGGCGCGCAGCTCGTCGCCGACGAGCCGCCCGTAGCCGCGCACTTCGGCCGGGTCGTCGGTCGCGCCCACCTCGGCGGCGGGCGGCAGTGGCGTGAAGCCGTCGCGCAGGCGCTGGACGCGGCCGCCTTCCTGGTCGGTCGCCACGAGCAGGCCGCGGCCGTCGGCCGCGAGCGCCAGCCGCTGCAGCTCGCGGGTCAGGGCCAGCACCTGGGCCGGCGACTCGACGCTCGGCCCCATCAGCACGACGTTGCCCACGTGCTCGTCCACAATCAGGTGGCGCAGGTCGTCGTCGACGGTGGGACTCGTCACTCCGGCCATGAGCATCTGGCCGATCTGCTGCTCGAGCGTCAATGGGAGCTTCGTCGCCGAAGCGACCGGCGCCGCGGCCGCCTGCTGGCCGGGACACTCGGCACCCTGAGCCAGGGGTGCGCCCGCCAGCCCGCCCACGGCGAAGGGAGCGCTGGCGACGGCCGCGAGCAGCGCGGGAACGAGCAGCAGTGCGAGACGCGCGAGGCTCATCTAGCCGCCCCTTCACTACCAAACCGAGAATCGCTGCCCTGGGCCAGCGGCTCACGGCAGCGATTGAAAGAGACTCTACATGCTACGGACCGGGCCGCCGGCGCAGCAACGGATCGGGCGCGCCGCTACCCTACCGCGTCAGCGGCCCGACGCTGTACAGTGTGCAGCCGGGAGGACGGTCGATGCGTACGGCGTGGTGCGCGCCGCTGTTGGCGGCGCTGGTGGTGCTCGCCCTGGGCGGCTGCGGTGGCAGCGCTGCCTCGCGCGGCAGTGGCTTCCGCGTCGGGCTAGTGACCGACTCGGGCAAGATCGACGACAAGTCGTTCAACCAATCGGTGTGGGAGGGGCTGCAGGCGGCCCAGCGCGACCAGCAGGGCATCGCCGAGATCAAGTACATCGAGACGATCGACCCGAAGGACTACGACAAGAACATCGCCCAGTTCGCCGACGCCGGCTACGACGTGGTGGTCACCGTCGGCTTCGCCCTCACCGACGCCACCTACAGCGCCGCCAAGCGCTACCCGAACACCCGCTTCGTCGGCGTCGACCAGTTCCTCAGCCGCGACGACCAGCACGCCGACTGGCCGCTACCCAACCTGGTCGGTATCGTCTTCGACGACGACAAGGCCGGCTTCCTGGCCGGCGCGCTGGCCGCTTCGATGACGCGCAGCGGCACCGTTGGCGCCGTGCTGGCGACGGATACGGTGCCGCCGGTCTGGCGCTTCGGGGAGGGGTTCAAGGCCGGCGCGAAGTACGCCAACCCGGCCGTGAACGTGGTCGTCGTCTTCCACAACGACGTGGGGATCGACAAGACCTTCAACGACCCCGAGTGGGGCAAGACCACGGCGCAGGTCCAGGTCGACCGCGGCGTCGACGTCGTGTTCGGGGCCGGCGGCAAGACCGGCAACGGCGCGCTGATCGGCGCCGTGGAGCGCGGCGCCTACGCCATCGGCGTCGACTCCGACCAGTGGTACACGGTGCCCGAGGCGCGCAAGGGCCTCCTCTCCAGCGCGATGAAGCTGCTCACGCCGAGCACCAGCCAGATGATCCGGGCCGCCAAGGACGGCAGCTTCAGCGGCGGTCTGTTCACCGGCCCGGTGGGGCTCGCGCCGTTCCACGCCCTCGACGGCGAGGTGCCGGAGAGCGTGAAGGCGCGGCTGCTGGAGATCGACCGCGGCCTGGCCGACGGCACGATCAAGACCGGCGTACCGACCGCGAAGTCGTGAGCGCCGAAGCGTCCGCCTCGCCGCGCGTCGTTCCCCGGTCGCCTGCCCGCGCGCTCCTGGGCGCCCTCGTCGTGCCGCTGCTGGCCGTCGTCACGGCGCTGCTCGCCGGCGCCGCGGTGATCGCCCTCGCCGGCCTGGACCCGCTGCTCGCCTACCTCGGCCTGTGGGAGGGCGCGCTCGGCTCGCCGCGCGCCCTCAGCGAGACGCTCATCTGGGCCACGCCGTTCATCTTCACCGGCCTCGGCGTCGCCCTCGCCTTCCGCGCCGGCCTGTTCAACGTCGGCGCCGAGGGCCAGCTTGCCGTGGGCGCCGTGCTGGCGGCCTGGCTCGGCTACGCCTTGCCGGGCCTCGCCGGCGGTCCGCTCCCCGCCGTGCTCCACTTGCCGCTGGTCCTGCTCGGCGGCGCCCTGGGCGGCGCGGTGTGGGGCGCCATCCCCGGCTGGCTCAAGGCCCGCACGGGCGCCCATGAGGTGATCAACACGATCATGCTGAACTACGTCGCGCTGCTGGGCGTCGGCTACCTGCTGAACGGACCGCTGCGCGACCCGAGCCCGCTGAACGTGATCGCCCGGACGCCTGAGATCGCTCTCGGCGCGCGCCTGCCGCGGCTGACCGGCGACCTGCGCCTGCACGCCGGCCTGCTGCTCGCGCTGGTGGCAGTGGCCGTCGTCTGGTGGCTACTCGCGCGCACCACGCTCGGCTTCGAGATCCGCGCCGTGGGGGCCAACCCCAACGCCGCCCGCTACGCCGGGATGCGGGTGGGACGCACGTTCGTCGTGGCGATGGGGCTGAGCGGCCTGCTGGCGGGCCTGGCCGGCGCTGTCGACGTGGCCGGCCTCCACTACCGCCACGAGCTGGGGTTCAGCGTCGGCTACGGCTTCGACGCGATCACGGTCGCCCTGCTGGGCCGCGTCCACCCGCTCGGCGTGGTCCCCGCGGCGCTGCTGCTCGGTGCGCTGCGCAACGGCGCCACGCGCATGCAGTTCCTGGCAGGCGTGCCCGCCGACCTGGTCACCGTGCTCGAGGGGCTGATCCTGCTGTTCGTGTCGGCCGACGTCCTGGTCCGCCGCCTCTACCGGCTGCGCGGTGCGGGCCCGCCGCTGGTGCTCACGCGGGGCTGGCAGTAGTGGTGCAGCCTGTTGATCGGCATCGCCGGCAGCCGCCGACGGCGCTGCCGCTGGGGCCGGGCGGGCGGTAGCATTGGGCCGGGGCCAGGGAGCGCGCGGGCGGGCGGCCGACCGTCTCAGCGCGGGAGCGGCGTGGCGGGAGGTGGCGCGGTGACGCTGTGGCGTTTCGCCAGCATCCTCGGCACGATCGCCCTCCTCGTCGCCATCGCTGCCATCCTCGGGCGGGCGCAGCTCCCCGTCCCGCTAGTCGTGGCCAGCATGCTGCGCACGACGGTCCAGGTCGCCACGCCGCTGACGCTCGGCGCGCTGGCCGGCGTCTGCTGCGAGCGGGCCGGTGTGATTAACATTGCCATCGAGGGGATGATGCTTCTGGGCGCCTTCTGCGGCTTCGTGGCCGCGCTGTACACCTACCAGGCGCTTGGCAGCGGCGGCGTGGGGCTCAGCCTGGCCGTCGGCGTGGCCGCGGCCGTGCTCGGCGGCGGCCTGGCCGGCGTCTTCCACGCCCTGCTCTGCGTGACCTACCGCGTGGACCAGATCATCAGCGGCACCGTGATCAACGTCCTCGCCGTGGGGCTGACCAGCTACCTCAACCGCGTCCTGTTCTTCCAGGGCGCCGCGCCGCCGGGCCCGGGCGTGCTGCCGACGCTGACCCTGCCGCTGCTGGGCGACGTGCGGGGCCTGGGCCAGATCCTGGAGCAGCAGCCGATCGCCCTGGCGGCGATCGTGCTCGTCGTCCTCACGCAGTGGGCGCTGTTCCACACGGTCTGGGGCCTGCGCACCCGCGCCGTGGGCGAGTATCCGCTGGCCGCGGCGGCGGCGGGCATCGACGTGATCCGCGTACGCTACGCCAGCGTGATCGTCGGCGGCTTGCTGGCCGGCCTTGCAGGCGCCTATCTTACCCTCGAGTCGGTGCCGAGCTTCGAGCCGCTGATGACGAGCGGCCGCGGGTTCATCGCCCTGGCGGCGATGATCTTCGGCGGCTGGACGCCGCTGGGCGCCTGGGCGGCGTCGCTGATGTTCGGGGCGGCGCAGGCCCTCCAGATCAACGCCCAGGCCGTCGGCCTGCCGGTCCCCTCCCAGCTCGTCGGCATGCTACCTTACCTGCTGACGATGCTCGCCCTGGCCGGCCTCGTCGGGCGCACCCGCCCCCCGGCCGCGGACGGCCAGCCCTACGACCCTCAGGAGGCGCGAGCGTGACTGCGGCGCGCCTACCGTTGGGGCGCATCCTTTCCGGCCCGCCGGGCGAGGCGCGAGCATGACCGTTTCCCCTGCCGAGGCAGCCGGCCAGGACGCAACGCTCCTCCTCGAAGCGCGCGGGATCACCAGGCGCTTCCCCGGCGTGCTCGCCAACGACGCGGTCGACTTCACCCTGCGCGCGGGCGAGATCCATGCCCTACTGGGCGAGAACGGCGCCGGCAAGACCACGCTGATGAACGTCTTCGCCGGCCTGCTGGCGCCCGACGCCGGCGAGATCCGCGTCGACGGCCGGCCGGTGGCGATCCGCACCCCCGGGCAGGCGCTGGCGCTGGGGATCGCCATGGTCCACCAGCACTTCCTGCTGATCCCTGTCTTCACCGTCGCCGAGAACATCGTCCTTGGCGCCGAGCCCTCGGGCGTGCTGGGCACGCTCGACCGTGCCGCGGCGCGCGCTCGGCTGTGCGAGCTGGCGACGGCCTACGGCCTGGCCGTCGATCCCGATGCGCGGGTGGAAGACCTGCCGGTCGGCCTGCAGCAGCGCGTCGAGATCCTGAAGGCGCTATACGGCGCGGCGCGGATCCTGATCCTCGACGAGCCCACGGCGGTCCTCACGCCGCGGGAAACGGCCGACCTGTTTGCCGTGCTGCGACGGATCGCGGCGGGCGGCGTGGGGATCATTTTCATCACCCACAAGCTCGGCGAGGTGCTCGCCGTGGCCGACCGGATCACCGTCCTACGGCGGGGCCGCGTGGTGGCCACCGTGCTGCCGGCGGCGACCGACGCGCCGCGCCTGGCGGCGCTGATGGTCGGCCGCGACGTGACGCTCGCCGTGCCGCGTGGGCCGGCGCGGCCGGGCGCGCCGGCGCTGCGCGTGGCCGACCTACGCGTGCTCGACGGGCGCGGGCTGCCGGCCGTGGACGGCGTCTCCTTCGAGGTGCGGGCCGGCGAGATCCTCGGCCTGGCCGGCGTGCAGGGCAACGGCCAGACCGAGCTGGTCGAGGCGCTGGTGGGGCTGCGCCCCGCGGCGGGCGGCACGGTCGAGCGGCCCGGCCTGCCGCCCGGGCCCGCCTCGCCGCGGGCCGTCCTCGCCGGCGGCACGGCGCACATCCCGGAGGACCGCCAGCGGGACGGGCTCGTGCTGCCCTTCTCGGTGGCCGACAACCTGGTCCTCTGCTCCTACTACCAGCCGCCCTACGCGCGCTGGGGCCGCCTCGATCCGGCGGCGATCGCCCGCGCCGCCCGCGCGCGGATGGCCGAGTACGACGTGCGCGCGCCGAGCGAGCGTAGCCCCGTCGGGCAGCTCTCGGGCGGCACGCAGCAGAAGGTGATCTTGGCCCGCGAGCTGTCGCGCCCGGTGCGGCTGGTGATCGCCAACCAGCCGACCCGCGGCCTGGATGTGGGCTCGGTGGAGTACGTCCACCGGCGGCTGGTGGCGCTGCGCGACGGCGGAGCGGGCGTCCTCGTCGTCTCGACCGAGCTGGACGAGCTGCTGGCGCTGGCCGATCGCCTGGCGGTCCTCTACCGCGGGCGGATCGCGGCCACGCTCGAGGCGGCGGAGGCCACGCCGGCTCGGCTCGGCCTGCTCATGGCCGGCGGGGCGGACCCGGCCCATGCGGCCAGCGGCCAGTAGGAAAGGCGGTGTCCCCGCCGAGGGCGCCGCTCCGCTGGTCGCCGCCGCGCTAGCCCTGGGGTACTCGTGATCGGAGTACTGTGTGCCGACGCGCCCACTACTCCGATCACGTGTCCCAGGGCACTGGCTACTCGCGGTCGGTGGTAACGCGCACCTGGGCCACGCCGCGGACCACGCCGAGGCCGAGCTGGAACGGGTGGCGCTCCTCGGCGGGCACGACGCCCACTGCGCCCTGGGTGCCGGCCAGCTCCCTGCCACCGGCGTCGAGGGCCTGGGCGTGGACGACGGCGCGCAGCGGCCGGTCGCAATTGTTGCGGATGACGCCCTCGACAGTCAGCTCGCCGCGCGCGTTCGGGCGGGCGTGGACCTCGACGACGTCGAAGTAGGGCTGGGGCACCGCGACGCCGGCCGCGGACTGGCAGTGCGGCTCGTTGGACACCACCGGCGTTGGGGCGCGCGTGGGAGGGCGGGTGGCGGTCGGCGGGACCGGCCGGGGCGTGGCGGTCGCCGTGGGGGGCGGCAGCGGCGTCGCCGTCGCCGGCGGGGGCGGCGTGGCCGTAGCGGCGCGCGGGGTAGCCGTCGGCGCGGGCGAGGGCGTTGGCAGCGGCGAGAGCGTTGCCGCGGGTGTGGGCGAGGGGAACGCCCGCGTCTCGACCAGGTCGTCGATCCGCCAGTTGTCGCCGTCGAGCACCACGCGCCAGCGCTGGCGGTAGCGCGTGTTCACGACCTGGCCTCCCTCGCGGTCCGACGACAGGATCTCGGCCGTCACGATCGCGCTGCTGGCGCTCTCCTGCTCCGTCTGCGTCCGCTCGACCCAGATGCCCAGCTTGTCGCGAAGCTGGCGCTCGAAGTCGGCGAGCGGGTGGCGCTGCTGGTAGCCGCGGCTGAAGGTGTCGTAGGCGCCGCGGTAGTCGCGGGCGGTGACCAGGCCGTAGTAGCGCAGGACGACGTCCTGCGGCTGCTCCGTCGCGGTCGGCGTTCCGGGTGTCGCGGCGGGGCTCGGCCGCGGGCCGGCCGCCAGGCTGGGCAGGAGGGCTTTCACCTCGTCGATCGGGATGGCCAGGGAGATGCCGGCCACCGCCCGGTCGCCCGAGCGCTCGATGCGCGCCACGTTGATCCCGACCACCTCGCCCTGGCGGTTGAACAGCGGACCGCCGCTGTTGCCGGGGTTGAGCTGGGCTGTGGTCTGGATGAAGTCGAGCCCTTCGATCTGGGCGAACAGCTTGCTCACGACGCCCGGGCTCGCCGTGGGCGCGGCGTCCTGGAAGTACTCCATCGCCGGGAAGCCGAGGGCAATCACCTCGTCGAGCACCTGCAGGCGGTTGGAGTCGCCGAGCGTGGCGGGGACGAGGTCGGGGCTGGCGACCTGGACGAGCGCCACGTCACGGTGCGCGTCGAGGCCGAGGAGCTGGCCCGGCCGCACCTGCTTGTCGCTGGTGATGATCAGGATCTCCGCCGCGCCGTCGACCACGTGGGCATTGGTGACGACGCGGCTCTTCTCCACCACCACGCCGGCGCCGTTCGCGACCTGGCCGTGGCTGTCGCGGACGAGCACGAGCACGGTACTCGGCACGCCCCGGGCCACGACCTCACTGGGCGAGAGCGGCGGGCCCGCGGCCGGCGGACCGGCCGGCCCGCGCCCGAGGGCGAAGGCAGGCAGCGCGCCGTTGCCCAAGACCAGTGTTAGCCCCAGCGCGTAGGCTGGGAGGGTCGCGACGATGATGCCGAGAAACAGCCCCACCAGCCGGCGATCGCCGGGGCGCAGGCCCGCCCACCACCCGCCTAGACCACCCATTGCATCCGGCTCCCCCGTTGACCATAGGGAGCCCTCCGGCGCGTGTCAAGAAAAGGGCGCCGACCGGTACGGTATCCTATAGACGTAGGACGCACGCGGCAGGAGCAGGTGGCGTGACGAAGCAGCAGTGGACCCGCCGGAAGTTCCTTACCCTGGCCAGCGGCGTCGGCATCGCCGCCCTCGGCGCCTGCAGTACTGGCTCGCCAGCGGCCCCCGCGGGCGGCACCTCCGCCCCGGCCAAGCCCGGTGCCACGACACCGGCCGGCCAGCCCACCGCCGGCAACCAGCCCCGCCTGCACGTCAAGCACGGCTTCATCCGCGGCATTTTCGACCTGGCCTACCTGGCCGGCGCCCAGGACGCCGGCGTCTACGACCAGCACGGCATCGACATCGAGATCGTCCCCTTCCAGGACGACGTGACGATGACCCGCGCCCTCATCACGGGCGACATCCTCACCTTCGAGGCCGGACCCGCGCGGCCGCTGAGCGCCATCGAGCAGGGCAGCGCCCTGAAGGTGGTCGGCGTCAGCTACGCGCGCCTGCCGTTCGTCATGCTGGTGCGCAGCTACATCAACAGCTTCCCTGACCTCGAAGGCAAGACCCTCGGCATCGGCGCACCCGGCGACCTGAACCAGCAGGTCCAGCAGGCGCTGCTGCGCAAGGCCGGCCTGGAGAACATGAACGTCACCTGGGCGGCAATCGGTCCCACGCCGCAGATCGTGCAAGCGCTCATCGCCGGCCGCATCGACGGCGGCACGGGCCTGTTTTCGAACGAGATCCAGCTCCGCGAGAACGCCGACATCCACACGCTGGCCGACGTGAGCCGCGAGCTGCCCAACTTCGTGCGGTTCGCGCTCGTCGTGCGCCAGGACTCGATCCAGCGCGACGACGCCACGCTGCGCCGCTTCCTGATCGCGCACTCGGCGGCCTGGCGCTGGGCGCTGGAGCACCGCGACGACGTCGTGCAGGCCGCGGTCAACCACCTCGGCATGGACCAGAGCGTGGCCTTCGCCGCCTACGACGCGCCGCTCACGCGCCCCGACATGATCACCCCGCAGTTCACGGTCACGCCCGAGCAGCTCGACTACATCCAGCAGATGAACATCAGCGCGGGCCAGCAGACGCGGACCTTTCCCTTCGAGCAGGTGGCCGACACGCGCTACGTCGAGGCCATCGCCCAGGCGCTCGGCCCGTACTCGGTGCCCGTGCAGTAGGGGGGCTATCCATAGCTGCTGTGAGTCTGCGGCTCACGGCAGCTATGGCGGGTGTCGTCGGGAGCTCCAGCGAGCCCGGCAGGGTGCTCGCGGACGGTCCGCGCTTGCTACAATTGCCAACATGCAGCAATCCATCGTCGACCGCGAACCAACGCCGTTCGACCTGGTTGATCTGGGCTGGAGCCCCTTCTTCGCCGAGCCGTTCGCTCCCTATGCCGAGCGCGGTCTGCTGCCCGGGCGCGTCGCCGTCGAGCACAAGATCGCCTATGGCGTCTACCTGGAATCCGGCGAAGCGCTCGCCAGCCTGGCCGGCAAGCTGCGCCACCACGCGCGCGAGCGTGCCGACCTGCCCGCCGTGGGCGACTGGGTCGCCGTCCGCCGGCACCCCGAGGCCGACGCGGCGACGATCCAGGCCGTGCTGCCGCGGCGCAGCAAGTTCTCGCGCAAGGTCGCC